>BNJT01000129.1_pt1 | contig 127493 bp, 231 predicted proteins | sample 8540491 | NCBI WGS metagenome assembly BNJT01 (sample SAMD00202455, study PRJDB9452) | human saliva metagenome | host: Homo sapiens | reverse complement strand
GTTTACCCGGATATGAAGGCGTCGTTGGCGCATACCAGGAGTTAAGGAGGAGGTCGTTTCATTTGTTATAAGATTGCGCATCTTGACTGTTACCAGTTACTTTGGATACCGTGCTTTTCCTCGTCTTGCCATCTGGGAATGTCTTGGAAGCAATCGCCCGTTTCAGAACTCCAACAAAGGCGGAACAGGTAGGATGATCTTGCTTTCCGGCAATCGCACGCTATGCAGGATCCATAAAAACTAGGTGGCAATTGATCTATGCTAACGAATTTGTCAGAGTTAATGCTTGGTGGTCTTAATAATAAAGAGTGATAAATTGATGAACCGCAGAATTAAAGCCACGCCGTAGTATCGGTGGATATTTTTCAGCTTCGTCTTCCGTCGCTTGTATAACCTCCGTCATTTTGATTCTGTGATTTTATAACAAGACCTGGGAATATAATCCGGATATTCTAATAATATCAATTTGGTTGTGGGATCCTCTTCTTGAGCTTCAAGCCAATGCAGTCTCTGGCAAATCAGAATATACCAAGGGCGGATGCTTGGATTTCTGTAATTGAGTTGGTTGAAAGATTTTATAGGAAAACTTGATGGAAGAAGTAAACCATCTTTGAATTGCAATCAAGCTTTCTATATATACGCAAATCAACTTGCTAGTGCAAAAAAACTGATACTGCCTGTTATGGCTGATGATTCGTCTAGGAAGACAGTCAAATGCATTCTCGCTTGTATATGGAAGCAAATTACACCTTCTGAGATATATTCGTCATATATGTTCGCTAAAATTACAAAAGGCTGGAAGATCTGCCAAAGAGTTCATCTTGTTGTAAAAACAGGCTTACCAGTATATGGGGGCAGCATCAGCTTATGCAGCTGTTTGCGTAATCCAGACAGATGTCAGTCGCTTCTTGAAACCAATCTGAGCTATTCACATTAAAAAAGTTGAGCGGTTGTTGAGATACAGGATTTCAAACGACCGGGTAGTGGCATTTGCAAAAGGACCCAGCCATTTTCGTATTCATTCCGAACGTAAAGTATAAATGGTCACAATGTGCAGGTGAAGGAAGTGAGCTTAGACTCAACTCAGAAATGCAACACCCATCCCATATGAGGTGTGCCGTGGAACGAACCCGAACCTATACCCACCTGAGCCCCGAAGAGCGGGCTGCCATCGTGGAACTGCATCACGCCCGTAGAACAACCGCCCCTGCAGCATCAGGGCGCTTGCCCGTCGCTGACCGCAACCCCAGCACGATCGGCCGAACTCCGCGGTTGGGAGACGTCCCTGATGCCACCTTGGCGCCGTCACTACAGACAACAACGCCAGAACCGTGACAATGAGCCGTCATGTTCCGGCACCACCTGTACCAGTACGTCTTCGACAGCTCGTGCACCGCCGCTGGTCACCCAGCAAATTGCTGCCAGACACAGCGTATGCCAACATCAAAACGCCCAGCCTGGTAGTCGAGACCATCTACGCCACCATCTGCGCAGCTTCGTGAGCTGAAAAAAGGCACTACGTGACGCTGCGCCGCTCAAAGCCCCGTGGGTGATCGTCGCACCACAGCAGCCACAACGCGCAGTTTCGTGCCGGGCACAGCGCCCATACCGCCCAGGGTAAGTCCCGCCTGATTCCGGACACTGGGAGGCGACCTGATCGAGGGCCTACAGCAACTCCTGCCGTTGGTGTGCTGGTCGAGCGTGCAGCCGCTACCTGATCCTGTTTTTTTTTTTTTTTGGTGGATGATGGCACGGCAGAGGCCGCGCTGGAAGGCTTCACGGCAGATGAAGATGCCGGCCTTCATGCGCAGAGCCTGACCTACGACCGGGGCAGCGAAATGGCCTGTTTCGGCAGCTCAGCGAGCGCCACGAACATCGACATCTGGTTCTGCGACCCCCACGCCCCCATAGCGGGGCAGCAACTGAAAACACCAATGGTCTGCTGCCAGTTCCTGCCCAAGGGCATGGATCTTTCAATAATCAGCCAGACCCGCCTGAACGACATTGCCCGACTGATGAACGGGCGCCCGCGCGCCTGGCGCTGGATGCCCAGACCCCTGACGAAGTCGCCGAGCGAAAATTCTCGATGACCGCCAGACCTCTTGTTGCGCCCGACTCTTAGGATCGCCGAGTATTTAGATAATTGTCTTAGATCTGTGAATAAGTTAACAATGTGTCGTTAGATGTGGATTAATTTCAAGAATTGGTTCGTCTGTTTTGTGCAACCTGTCTTCCTTTATTGCCGGGGCAGCAAGAGCAAGGCCAGAAATCCTTTCTTATGAGTTCAGCGTCGAAGTTTCGATCTTTTGTGACTTGAAGTACGCGACCATGCATACGTTTGAACACATGAAGGGGAACACTATCTGGTGTCGAAGCCGCAATGCTATGAATCCGGGAAGCGGCCCGGGGGCGGGAGGCTCCTGCGGCGATTTCGCGCGGTAGGCGTGAACGACTTTCTGACAGGCGGGGCGTAGCCCCGGTTGTCGGAAAGTGTTTAGCCCTGGAGGTTTGTTGACCACGGCGCGGGTCGTGGGCAGCAAAGCTTCAGTGAGCGTATGAGCGCAGGAGCCTCCGCTCCCTGCCGCACTCAGAGTCGTCTTTCATGAACCGAGACCTCCACCCGAAGCCGTCTTCCGTGAACAGCCTCTGCCCCCAAAAAGCCGTCCTCCACACGCTCTGCTGTTGTGCTGTACAACGAATCCCAGAATCTCCCCTTCCCTGTGATATCTTTCCGGCTTGCTTGAATAGGGCTTCCTGCGTTTTTCAGAAACCCTTACCTCCCGCCCAGACGTGCCCATCATCTCCTGCCGGACGGCTCCCAGCGCCGCTTCGATGAAGCTGTCACGGTGGCCCGATTGCCGCCTCCATTGGTCCTGGACTTGCCAAGGCCGCCATCGCCGGCCGAGTCAACGGAAAACTCGTCGACCTCTCCCGCACCGTCACCGACGACGCCGAGGTCGCCATCGTCACCGACAGGGACCCCGACGGCCTGCACATCATCCGGCACTCCACCGCACACCTGATGGCCTACGCCGTGCAGGATCTGTTTCCCGACGCGCAGGTCACCATCGGCCCCGTCATCGAAAACGGCTTCTACGACTTTGCCTACAAGCGCCCCTTCACACCCGAAGACCTCGCCGCCATCGAAAAACGCATGCACGAGCTGGCAAAGCTCGACGAGGGAAGTCGTGCGCGAGGAATGGGACCGTGACGAGGCTACAAAATACTTCCTCTCGGTCGGCGAAAAAATACAAGGCCGAGATCATCCAGTCCATCCCGGCCGAAGAAGACATCACCTCTATCGCGAAGGCCGCTTCGTCGACCTCTGCCGCGGGCCGCACGTACCCTCCACCGGCAAGCTGAAGGTCTTCAAGCTGATGAAGGTGGCCGGCGCCTACTGGCGCGGCGATGCCAACAACGAGATGCTGCAGCGCATCTACGGCACCGCCTGGGCCAAAAGGACGAGCAGGACGCCTACCTGCACATGCTCGAAGAGGCCGAAAAAGCGTGACCATCGCCGGCTGGGCAAGGAGCTGGACCTGTTCCATACCCAGTCCGAAGCCCCGGGCATGGTGTTCTGGCATCCGCGCGGCTGGGGAGATCTGGCAGCGGATCGAACAGTACATCCGCGACCGCTACCGCGAAAAACGGCTACCAGGAAGTGCGCTGCCCGCAGATCCTCGACGTGGACCCGTGGAAGCGTTCCGGCCACTGGGACAACTACAAGGAGAACATGTTCTTCTCCGAATCCAGAAGCGCGAGTATGCCGTCAAACCGATGAACTGCTCGGGCCACGTGCAGCTCTTCAATGCCGGCCTGCGCAGCTATCGCGACCTGCCGCTGCGCTACGCCGAATTCGGCTCCTGCCACCGCAACGAACCCTCGGGAGCGCTGCACGGCATCATGCGCGTGCGCGGCTTCACGCAGGACGATGGCCACATCTTCTGTACCGAGGCACAGGTGCAGGAAGAGGTCACCCGCTTCCACCAGCAGGCCATGGCCGTGTACCGTGATTTTGGCTTTGACCAGGGTCTCGGTCAAGCTGGCCCTTGCGCCCGGACCAGCGTCTGGGTACCGACGAGGCGTGGGACCACGCCGAGAACGCCCTGCGTGCGGCGCTGTCCGCCTGCGACGTGTCGTGGGAGGAACTGCCGGGCGAGGGCGCCTTCTACGGCCGAAAAATCGAGTATCACCTGAAGGGACTCCATCGGCCGGGCCTGGCAGGTGGGCACCATCCAGTACGACCCGATGATGCCCGAGCGCCTGGATGCCGAATACGTGGCCGAGGACAGCCGCCGCCGCCTCGATCATGCTGCACCGGGCCATCGTCGGCTCGATGGAGCGCTTCATCGGCATGCTGATCGAGCACCACGCTGGTGCCATGCCCACTGGCTGGCGCCGGTACGAGGTGGCCGTGCTCACGGTCACGGACTCGGCCGCAGACTATGCCGAAGACATCCGGCAACGGCTGATAAAAACAAGGATTTAGGGTTATCTCGGATTTGCGGGGCGACAAGATCGGCTACAAAAATCCGGGGCTGACCGCAGAAGATTCCTACCTCGTCGTGGTTGGCGAGAAGGACCGGCAGGCCGGCACGCTGGCCGTCCGGGCCCGGGGTGGCAAGGATCTGGGCAGCATGAGTTTCGACGGTTTTTGCCGGTCTGCTGTCGCAGCAGGGTGGCAGACAAGGTACAGTGAGGCCGGTGGGAGTGCTGCAGCAGAGGTTGCGGTGCTCCTTTTGGCCATTCAGGGGCCGTACATGCCTGTGTGGCGTGTACAGGGGCATGAGGCTCAGGGCTTCCGCTGCGCCGCCAGCCGCGTGCTGCCGGCATTCGTTCAGTTCATTCGGAGAAAATCAGCATCGCTACCGAACGCAACCACCGCATCAACGGTGAAATCCACGCCCCGAGGTTCGCCTGCTGGGCAAAGACAATGAACAGCTGGGCGTTTTCCGTCTGGGTGAAGCCCGTCGACGCGGCCGAAGAGGCCGATGTCGATCTGGTCGAAATCGCCCCCACCGCCACACCGCCGGTCTGCCGGCTGATGGACTACGGCAAGTTCCGCTATCAGGAACGAAGCGTGCGGCCGAGGCCAAGGCACGCCAGAAGGTCGTCCAGATCAAGGAGTGAAGTTCCGTCCGCAGACCGACGACGGCGACTACAACATCAAGCTGCGCAACATGGTCGGCTTCCCTGCAGGATGGCGACAAGGTGAAGATCACCCTGCGCTTCCGCGGCCGTGAAATGGCGCACCAGAGTTCGGCATCCGGCTGCTGGAGCGGGTGCGCAACGACATCGAGGAGATCGCCCAGGTCGAGATCGATGCCGCGCCTCGAAGGCCGCCAGATGGTGATGATGGTCGCGCCGAAAAGAAAAAGCAGTGAACTGCATGCGAAAAGGGGCTGATGCCCCTTTTTGCTGCTGAATCACTGCTGCAATTGCTACACGCGCTGCAGAACCCGTCAGCGCCAGCCCAGCAGCGGCGCCACGTGTCTGACCACGGCATCCAGCAGGGTGGACGTTGTAGGCCACCCCAGCTGGTTGGGAATGGTCAGCAGCAGTGTGTCGGCCTCGGCAATGGCTTCGTCCTCGGCCAGTTGTCTGGCCAGCACATCGGGCTCGGCCGCGTAGGCGCCGTCCGAACACGGCACGGAAGTCCTTGTCGATGTAGCCCACGCTGTCGCCCCGGCGGCCCCTCATGGCCGAAATAGTGCCGGTCCATGTCGTCCATCAGCGGGAAGATCGAGCGGCTCACCGACACGCGCGGTTCGTGCGCGTGGCCTGCCTTTTTCCAGGCGTCGCGGTACAGGCGGATCTGCTTGGCCTGCTGCACATGGAAGGGTTCGCCGCTTTCGTCCTCCTTCAGCGTCGAGCTTTGCAGGTTCATGCCCAGCTCCGCCGCCCAGACGGCCGTGGCGTTCGATGCCGCCCCCCACCAGATGCGGCTGCGCAGCCCTTCCGAATGCGGCTCCAGCCGCAGCTTGCCCGGCGGGTTGGGGAACATCGGCTGCGGGTTGGGCTCGGCAAAGCCCTTGCCCTGCAGCATTTCCAGAAAGACCAGCGCATGGCGGCGCGCCATGTCGGCATCGGTCTCGCCTCGGTGGGCTCATGGCCGAAAACTAGCGCCACCGTCGATGACCTGCTCGGGCGAGCCGCGGCTGATGCCCAGCTGCAGCCGGCCACCGGCGATCGGTCGGCGGCGCCGGCGTCTTCCACCATGTGAGCGGGTTTTCATAGCGCATGTCGATGACGCCGGTGCCGATCTCGATGCGGCTGGTGCGGGCGCCGATGGCGGCCAGCAGCGGAACAGCGAGCCCAGTTGCCGGGCAAAGTGGTGCACACGAAAGTGGGCCCGTCGATGCCGATCTTCTCGGCCTCGACCGCCAGCTCGATGGACTGCAGCAGCGTGTCGGCTGCCGTACGGGTTTGCGAACCGCTGGCCGGTGACCGGTGACCGAAGGAGAAACCGAGTTTTTCATGGCGGTGGCCTTCGAGGCAGTTGCTGCTCATATCCTACCAGTTCTGGTATGCCGGACTGGCATGACCTGATGCTCGTGGCGCAGAAATGCGCCTGTGTGGAGCGGGGCCGCAACGGGGCGTGACGATCGTGTGTCATGCGGCAACGGCGTTGCGGTGCGTGGTGATGGAGTCAGGCGACAGTGGGGGTTGATCCGACAACGGCATGGTTATGCAGCGGGAGCGTTGCCATGGGCGGCGAGGTAAAGGAAAGAGCGGGCCGGCTGCCCTGTGCCGTCAGGGCGGTCGACCGTCTGCACCGTGCTGGGTGGCAGTCAGGGGGCATGGGCGATACCGTGGAGGGCGGGGCCATGACACGCGCCGGGGCGCTGTCTGGCGTGCTCATGGGGGCAGTGGTGGGACCGAACGGACCCGTGGCACGTGCGGATTCTTTTCCGATGGGATTCGGGTTCGGGCGCGGTTTGGCGGGAGAGGTACATGTCCATCGTTCTGCTGTTGCTGTTTGCGCTCAGCGTTGTGTACACGGGGCTTCGCGCTGCATGGGAGCGTGATCCCGGGCATGATTTTCTGGAGGCGCAACCGGATGAACAGGAATTCCGGGCGCCAGCCATATTCGGCATGCTGCTTCTGCTGGCATGGTTCTGGGAGTTGCCATCCTTTTTCCGGTGCAGGGGTGGCTCCTGCCCCTGGCGTTGCTCGTCCTGTGGCTTGCCCTGTTCATGCTGTGCGCGCTGGGTGCGGCGCTGATTCATCGAGCAGCTGCGGCTTTCGTCAGGCCACGCCCGCAGCACCATGACCGTCGTTTCTCATGGACAGGGGGCAGTGAGCCTCGTGGTACTTCGGTTCTGATGTTTCTGGCGTTGACCGCGGCACTGATGGCCCTTTTCGTGTATCTGCTGCCGGATGAGGCCGTTCGGCTGCGGCAGAACACGGGTACTGGCCTGCTGCTGGTGATGGCCGCTTCGGGGGTGATGCTCGCGGGTGTTGTTCCGGCCCTGGTCGATCATTCGCCAGCACCCGAACCAGGAGGATGCCCAGGCATTCTGCCTGCTGGCCATGATGCTGTTCTTTCCACGCTGCACTGCTGGCCGTGCCTGCCGAACGCGAGGGCCGTTTGGCTGTGTTCGGGTGTGGTGTGTTGCTGCTGTGCGGAGCACCCCTGCTCAAGCTTGTTCGCTGGGTGACTGGGGGGCCGCATGGTCCGGGCAGACAGATGAGTGCGGCGACCCTGTACCTGCTGTGCATTCCAGTGTGCCTCATGACGGGCGTGATGCTTGTTCCTGACGTGCCTGCGCAGGAGCCATTGCCATCGATGGCGGTGCAGCACGCAGCCATGACCCGTCAGGAGGCGCAGCAACAACGGAGCAACAGCGCGTGCTGGTGGCCAGCGTGCCGCCAGCACCGGCGCGGAGCACGGCACCGGCAGAATCCGTGACTGCAGCACCGGTGCCGGATGGAATGGCAGCAGGGAGGAGAACCCCGGAGCCGAAGCCGGAGACCGAATCGGCGGAGATCGGGGCTGGCATCGCAGTGCCTGTGGCAGGGAATGCCCGGGTTACATCTGCAGGGGCTATCCGCGGATGCGGAATCGCCGCTGGAGACACGATTGGCGCAGATCGTCCGTGAGCGGATTCGTGACCTCATTACAGATGTTCCCGATGTGCGCGTGACGCGCAATGACCGGGGGACGTTCCGGATCGAGATGCGGCCCGGTGTTTTCTACTACCAGCCGGAAGACGGTGATGTGATCGGGCGTGTGGCGGAAAAGCTTCATGATTCCCTGCTCGCCGTGGCTGCGGAAGGTGCGCATGCATGCGGTCGAGATGCGGGTCTGGGCGAAGGCGAAGGACCGTTACGGCAACCCGTTCGAAAAAGCCGGTGCTATCGCTGTCGCTGCATGACCCGGACCTGTCGCGCATCAACTGGCAGGGGGATCGACAGGGCGCAGTGCTCGATCTGGTGCGGGCGAAATGGCAGCCGGATGGTCTGGCGGCGGCCAGGGGCACTGCCCGAAGCCTGAACACCGGTGTGCATCGCCGGAGTTCTGTACCGCGGCAGCTCAGGGCGGATGCCGCCAGTGGTTTGGTGCGGGCAGGCGAGTGTCGTGCGCAGTCCACCTCGCGAGTCTCCCACCGCTAGGCGCAGTCACGCGGGAAAACTCCGGCAGTGCTGGGCGGCCATCGGGCGGGTAACACGGACGTCCTGATCCGGAAAGACGCTGATCGCATGGTTGGCAGCGAGGATGCATGGGCTCCCAGGGTGCACGCCAGTGTGTCCCGGAGGGGCGGACAGGACCATTCTTCCGTCTGCGTGTCAACCGTTGGGTACATCCGGTCTCGACGCACCGGTGGGCGGGTTTCATGCTGTGACGCGGGAGGCGAAAGAAGCCATCACACGCTCTACCGATTGCGGGGTCCCTGTGCGCGACTGTCATTCTGCTTTTCATGTTCGTCGTCCTGCTGCGGGCAGGGGTCAGGGCGTGCCTGGTTGGTTTCCCAGGGACATATGGCCTTCGATCCCTGGGAAGCACGACTGGCGCTGCTGGTGCTGGCACTGCTGGTCTACAGTCTGGGCAGGACCTGGGGGCTTCGCATGCGTCGCCCTGGGAGCTGGCGCTGGCGATGGCATGGCTCGTGGTGGCGATGGTGGCCCTCGGTGTGCTGGGGCAGGCGGTGATCCGGCCGCAGCCGCTGGGTCTGGGATATGGCTCACCAGCGGGTCAACGCGCCCGGAGAAGGGCAGGGCGAAAGGATGCCGGGATCCGCTGCTCTTTCCCTGTGATGGGAGCTGGTTCGGCAGCAGCCCGGCTGCCGGTCAGTGCGGACGTGCAGCCTGCCCGGGAAGAACCGGAATACCGTCGTGATGGCGGCACTGGCCTTTTTTCATTCTGGCCCTGTGGCTGTTCATCGATGCGCTGCCCGAGGGGAGTGAGGCGCGTACGTGTGGCCTATGGTCTGCTGCTGGTGACGTGGCTGGCCTTCTTTGTGCTGGTGCGCCTGGTGTTTCGGCCCTGGGCGGTATTTCTCACCATCGGAGCCGGGATGATGCCGAAGCGCTGACGCTGATTGCGCTGATGTCATTCCATGGCGCGTACGCGCTGGCGGTGCCCCGCACGCATGGAGACCTGCTCGGTGTCGCGGTCAATGCATTTGTTCATCGGGGCGTTGACGCTGCTGGTTTTGTCTGGGAGCTGGATCAGGTACCGGCGTGTTCCGCGGCGCGGCGCTTCGGTTGTCCTGTACCTGCTGGTGCTGCCCTCTTTCTGGTGGCACTTGCAGATGCGGGGCGTCAGGGCCACGGAACTGGCCGGAATGCCTGCGACCGGGCCGCTGAGGCCGGAGAGCCGGGCGAGCGTCCGACTGTGTCTGCCGGGGAACGGCGCATGCCGGTGGCGCGGTGCAGTCCAGCCTGGAAATGGCGACTGCTGCAGCGGGGAAGTGCAAGGACACGCTGCCAGAAACATGTGCAGGCAGGGGACAGACGGCGACACCCAGCACGCAGGCAGCTCGGCGGCACGTAGTCAGGATGCCTCCCGGGCTGCACCGGTTGTTCCGACAGCGACGGTGCAGGCTGCTGCGCCCGGTGCGTCGCCTGCGCCGGCGGCGTGCATCCTGCCGGGCAGGCCTCGCCTGATCTGTCCACGACGCAGGGGACCCGTGCTTCGCAGGCCATCGCGCAGGGAAAGGCGCGACGCGCGGCTGGAGAAAGCCCTGCTCGGGCGGGTAGCGTATGGTCGGACGTGGAACTCGACCGCAACGATTATGACCAGTACCGGGTTGCCGTTCACATCGATCTGCCTGGGCAGAACCCATCGATGCAGGCGTTCATCGTCGAGCAGACCGTGCGCGGACTGACTGCTGTGATGGATGTGATGCGGGAGCATCGCGCCAGACCACATCTCGGTCGAGATCATGGCGACCCTGCAGGGACAGGACAGGTTTGGCAATGCGCGCCGTGTCGATGCATTGCGCCTGTCGCTGGGTGATCCGGAACTGTCCCGCATCAACTGGCGGGCCATCAGTCAGGACGCGCTGCTGAATCTGGCGTCGGTGGAATGGTATGGGCCGGGCAGGGGCTGCTGCGCAGGCCTACTGCGCCCAGGAGGTCCACAGGCAGGGCGGCTTCCGGGTTCTGCCGTGCAGCAGCGTCCGGCAACGCGACCGGAGAGGTGCGATGAACACAACCACGACGTTCGGCAGTACGGTACCGCTGGTGCCAACCGCAGAGCACCTTCACCCGGCGACTCCCAACCGCCCCCTGTCCATCGACCGCCTGCTCGCCCTGCTGGCCCACCAGGGCCTCATCGACGAGGACACCCGCCGCACGCTGGCCCGCGACGCCGCCCTGTCGTCCGGTGGCCGTCATCCGCTGGAAATGATTGCGGCGCGCAGGCTCAAGGGCGCTGCGGGCGCCGCACGAGATCGCTGGATCTGGACTGGCTGTGCGGCTGGCTGGCGCAACGCATCGGCTGGCGCTACGTGCGCATCGATCCGCTGAAGGTGGATTTCTCGCGGATTGCGGAGGTGATGAAGCAAGGGCCTATGCCAAACCGCTTCCGCATCCTGCCGCTGGAGGTAACGCCGGAGTCGGTGACGATTGCCACGGCCGAGCCGTTCATGACCGGTGAATGGGCCCACGGAACTGTCGCACACGCTGCGCCGCCGGGTGGTGCCGGTGCTGGCCAGTCCGGTGGACCTGCAGCGCTATCTGGTGGAATTCTTCGATCTGGCCGGTACCATCCGCAGTGCGCAGCGCACGCAGGCGAGCGGCACAGAACAGTTTCGAGCAGCTGGTCGAGCTGGGCAGGGAGCGGCCGGCAGATCGATGCCAACGACCAGCACATCGTCACGCTGGTGGACTGGCTGTGGCAGTACGCGTTCGAGCAGCGGGCCAGCGACATTCACCTGGAGCCGCGGCGGGATCTGGGCGTGGTGCGCTTCCGTATCGACGGGCTGCTGAACAATGTCTATCAGGGTGCCGCCGGGGGTGATGGCGGCTATGACCAGCCGCATCAAGCTGCTGGGGCGGATGGATGTGGTGGAGCGCCGGCGGCCGCAGGACGGGCGGATCAGACGCGGGCGGCCGATGGCCACGAGATCGAGCTGCGCCTGTCCGCGCTGCCCACGGCCTTTGGCGAGAAGCTGGTGATGCGGGTGTTCGATCCGGACGTGCTGCAGCGCGACTTCGACCAGCTGGGGCTGAAGGGGCAGGATCTGGCCCGCTGGCGGGAGATGACTTCGCGGCCCAACGGCATCGTGCTGGTGACGGGGCCGACGGGCCCGGGCAAGACGACGACGCTCTACGCCACGCTGCGGGCGCTGGCCACGGAGGAGGTGAATGTGTCCACCATCGAGATCCGATCGAGATGGTGGAAAACAGCTTCAACCAGATGCAAAGTGCAGCCGGCCATCGATCTGGGTTTTGCCGATGGCATCCGCGCGCTGATGCGGCGGGATCCGGACATCATCATGGTGGGCGAGATCCGCGATCTGGAAACGGCGGAGATGGCGGTGCAGGCGGCGCTGACCGGGCACCTGGTGATCTCCACGCTGCACACCAACGATGCGCCCAGTGCCATCACGCGGGCTGCTGGATCTGGGTGCCTGCCTACCTGCTGCAGTCCACGCTGATCGGGGTGATGGCGCAGCGGCTGACGCGCACGCTGTGCCCGGCCTGCAGGCAGCCCGATGATTCGGTGACGGACGAGCAGTGGGGCCGCTTTCGTCAAAGCCCTTCAAAAAAATGTGCCGAAGCCTGCGCAGATCTGGCGGCCGGTGGGCCGTGTGGCCTGCCGGATGACGGGTTTTTCGGGGGCGGGCCGGGCTGTCACGAGATTCTGGCCAACGGCGAGGCCATCCGTTCCTTCATCACCGAAAGGCCGGAGCTGCGCAGGCTGCGGCTGGCGGCCATCAAACATGGCATGCGGCCGCTGCGCATCGCGGGGGCGGCAGCGGTGGCCGAGGGCATCACCACCATCGAGGAGGTGCTGCGGCATGCGCCGCCTGTCGAAAGTCTGAGTCTATGGCACGCGCTGATGGTATGGCGTGACACTGTTGAATCCCGCGATATGGGCCAGCCTCGCCGTGGTGCAGACGGGCTGTTGCTGGACTGCACCAGCGAGGGTTCGGCGCGTCTCATGGACGCCCCATCCGTCCCAGCAGCCCCAGGGGCGTGCATCACTCGCAGCTGGAACGTCCGGTGCGGTGGTTGATGACGCCGTGGGCGATCAGCAGCTTCTGCATGTCCCCATAGCCGCGGGTGCAGGCGTACGAGAGCGCGCTCTGGTCGTAGGCGGCCGCGCCGGTGGAGCGGATGGTGGTGACCAGATTGGGGTCGGCGCCCCGCGACAGCAGGTACTCGGCGGTTTCCAGGCGGTCGTTGCTGGCGGCGATCATCAGCAGCGTTTCGCCGTCGCTGTCGAGGGTCTGGCTCGTTGAGGTCGGTGTCCGGCAGCAGGGCGTGGATCTTGCGGACGATGCGGGTGTTCTTGCCCAGCACGGCCGATTTGAGGACGTTGTAGACATCGCTGCGGTCGGTGGCCTGCAGGCTTGCGCCCCTGCGCGACGAGGTAATCGACCATGTCCTCGTAGCCGATGAAGGCGGCCCAGCCCAGTGCGGTCTGGGCCGAGGGCGTCATTGTCCTTGGCCTCGATGTTCTGGCCCTGGGCGACCATTTTCCGGACGGTGGCCAGATCACCGTGCTTGACGGCATCGAACCAGGCGGCGTCCGGGCCGCCTCGAGGGCTGTTTGTAGAAAATGCGCCAGGGCAGCTTGATGGGGCTGGCCAGATCCCGGTTTTCGGCATCGGTGTAGCGAAAGCCGCCGGCGGCTACGCGGGCGGCCTGTTCGAGTGTCATGGCCGGGGCCGGGCCGGGGCTCGCTGATATCCGGCGCGTGTCCGGCCCCGATCGCTCAGACCGGCGGCCGATGCTCGGGTGGCCGGCGTACGGCCCGCTGACTGTCACCGAAATCGTTGTGCAGGCTGCCGCCGTGGCGTTGGCGGATGGGCTGATGGGAGCGGCGCCATCGAGGTGCGCAGGATGGTGGGGGCGCAGGCCTGCAGGGACAGCAGGCTCAGGGCCAGGAGGAGGACGCGTTTTCGAACATCAGGGAGTGCAGGGGCTCTGCTGGAGAGGTTCCGATTGTAGGAGGGCAGAGGGCGGTCTGGCCTTTTGGGCACGATTCAGTTGTGCAGCGAGAAACATTTGAACGTGAATAATACTGTTTCGATGCCATGTACGCCTGTGATGTCAGTGCCGGTTCCGTGTTTCGTCCGGCGCATGCCTGACTGGCACATGTATGGCTGATGCATGTAGCCTGCCCTGGTGTCCAGCCTGTTTGTGCCCTGCCATCCACGCTGCTGGTTGAGGGGGTGGTGATGAATGGGGCATCACACGCGCTGGTGCATCCGGCGGTGGCGCCACCAGCCGGCCAGGCCCAGCAGGCTGCAGTAGATCAGTCCCGGCAGGCTGAAGAGGGGCAGCATGGCCACCACGGTCAGGGTGGCCACGATGCCGAGCAGGCGGGGGACCGGGGCGTGTCTGCAGGCGGATGAAACCGAGCGTGGCCAGCAGGTGAGCACGAAGAAGTTCTGGCCGGCCAGCTGCAGCAGCAGTTCCACGCCGGCACCGCTGACGGCCGTCAGGCCGATGACCCCCATGAACAGCGCCCAGGTGGTCAGCATGGCCGGAACGGGCGAGGTTCCGCGGCCCGTGGTGCCCAGACCGCGCGGCAGCAGGCCCTCCCGGCCGGCAGCGTAGACGGCGCGTGAGCACGAGAGAAAGGCACCGGTGACGTTGGCCATGATGAGCAGTGTGGCGATCAGGCTGGTGATCTGCAGCCCGGTGGTGCCCAGCCAGCCGCGGGCGAGCTGGGCCACGGGCGCCAGTTTCCAGGCGTTGCCGGGGCTGGCAGCCTGCGCTACCGTCCAGGCCAGATAGACGTAGAGCAGGGTGACGATGGCAAAGCTCGCCCAGATGGTGCGTGGCAGGTTGCGGGCCGGGTCCTGCATGTCCTCGGCCAGGAAACTGGTCAGCTCCCAGCCGGTGTAGGCAAAGAGAATCAGCGGCAGGGCGGTGAAAACGCCGATCCATCCGGCACTGTCTGCTGTATGGGGAAGCTGTTGTCGTGGGGATGTCTGCACTGAACCAGTAACCGGTGGCAGGACCAGCAGGCCCAGCACGATGGTCACGGCAATGGCCGTCTGGATGCCACCGGATATCTTCACGCCGAACAAACCGGGAGACGAGCCCGAGGGTGACCATCAGCATGGCCACCAGTGGCACGGACAGGCCGGGAAGGCTCTGCTGCAGGTAGGTGGCGCCGATCAGCGCGATGGCCGGCATGCCCAGCGAGAAGGTGCCGAGGATGATGGCCTCGCCCACGGCAGCCATCCGTTCACCCAGGCTGATGCGCACGTAGGCGACGACGCCTCCGGCCGAGGGATGGCGGCGGGCGAACCAGGCGAAGATGCCCAGCAGCGGCAGCATGATGAGGGCCATCAGCAGCCAGGGCAGGTGGCTCCAGCCGGCCGGCCTCGGCAAAGCTCAGCCCGGGCGGGGTAGCAGCCCGGCCCCCACGACGATGGTGACCGACATGGCGGTGGCGGCGATGGGGCCCATTTTCTGGGAGCTGGGGGGCATGGCGGTCAGTCCGGCGTTGGCTGTGGCAAAGGCCCGAACAACCGGCGGCATGTTACCGGGCGACCGGCGGCGGCAGATGCTGGTGTGGTCGCTGGATATGTCTGGCGGTTGTGCGGGCAGATGCCCGTGATGCTAATGCCTGCCGCCGGGTATGCGCCGCCATTTTCGCCGGTGGCGACCGGTGTTTCGCGGGGGCTGGTTACTGTTGCGGCACGTCCACCTGAACCGGGGGCACCCCACGGGACATTCGGGCCGGAAGGTGCCCGACAGCAGCCGTTCCTTGTACTGGGCGTAGCTGATGGGCTCCAGCGGTTTGACGGCGTCCAGCCGGTAGATGCTCCAGCCGGCGCTGGCCTTGACGGGCTTTGCCGTGGATCTGGCCCGGGCTTGAGGCTGTCGAGCAGTGCGATGGTGTCGCTTCGACCAGCGACAGGGTGGCAAACGGCCCCAACACGCCATCGTGGGCGGCGCTGGGGCGTGCTTCGAATGCTCACGCGCGGTCCTGCCGAAGGGGCGCCCATCTTCAGCTTTGCTGATCCACTGGCGGGCCGCCTTCTCGTCGGCCAGCAGGATGTAGCTGACGGTGTACATCTTCTGGCCTTTCACGCTGGCGCGGTAGGCGTCGTATTCTGGCCGATGACTTCGTCGCTGATCGGCTGGGGCGCGGGGCTTCCTTGCCGGCGGCAATGGCGGCAGGGTCGGCCTTCTGCATCGGCGGGTGGGAAGACGCTGCCCTGGGCGGCACCGGCCAGCAGCATCAGGCCCAGCAGGGCGCGGGAAAAGGGGGAGCGGAATGGAAAACGCATGCGGTGCAGGTCGGGCGGAAGTGTCCGTGAAATGAGGCTGAATGGGTGTGGGACGGGGCCTGCAGGGACAGGGGTCCATGACATTCAGGGGTAAAGCCCGGCCGGTCAGAGTCAGCTTCCCGTCAGCCCGCGCAGCGGCACCACGTCGAGCAGGGTCGCCCTCCGCCAGCGACCCCTGCTCCCTCGGGGCAGGATGGCAATGCCGTCGGCCTCGAACAGCGAACGCAGCAGGGCGGAACTCTGGCTGCCGGTGGGGATGGGCGATGGGCAGGGTCTCCTGCCAGCAGCCCGTGCCGGCTGGCTGCCGGTTTCTGCGGTGCCGGTAGGGCCCTCGCCCATGCTGGACGATGGGTGTTGCCGGCGGCGAGGAGGCTGCTTCTTCCGGATGGTAGCAAAGCCGTACCCGCATGAGTTCCAGCCGGCCGGGACGCTTGCGCAGGGCGCAGCCCGGCCCGGGCGCGAATCCGGGGGCAGGGGCTGAGGCGCTGAGTCCCGCCATTTTCTGCAGGGCACCCGGATCACGAACAGGAAGCTCAGCGTGGCGGCCACCGGGTTGCCGGGCAGGCCGAACAGCGGGTCTGGCCGACGCGGCCCCACCACCAGCGGCCGGCCGGGGCGCAGGCGCAGCTTCCAGGCCATGGCTTCACTGTTCGGGGTGGCCGACAGGACGGGCTGCAGCAGGTCGGCATCACCGCCGGCGGCGCCTCCGGTGGTGAGCAGCACATCCACCTGGGGGCAGCCCGCTGCAGCGCGTCGCCCAGCCGGGCGGGATCGTCGGGCAGGCTGCCCAGATCGACCGGTTGCCAGCCCTGTTCGGCCACCAGGGCCAGCAGGGTGGGCCGGTTGCTGTCGTGGATCTGGCCCGGGGCCAGCGTCTGGCCGGGCTGTACCAGTTCGTTGCCCGTCGAGAAAACGCCCACGCGCAACGGACGGGAATACGTCGACGGTGGTGTGACCCAGCGAGGCTGCTACCCCAGTGCGATGGCCGAGAGTGCACTGCCGGCGGGCAGGGCAATGGCACCCTGCTGCAGGTCTTCGCCGCGATGACGGATATTCTGGCCAGCATGCTGGCCCGGCGGGATGATGATCCTTGCCTGTGCCGGTTCGCCGATTTCGATGACCTGCACGCGCTCCTGCATGATGACGGTGTCGGCACCCGCGGGCATGGGTGCACCGGTCATGATGCGCTGGGCGTGGCCGGCGGGCAGGGTGGCCGGCGCATCGCCTGCCAGGGTGCGGCCAGCCACGGACAGCTCCGTGGGCGCATCGGGGGACAGGTCCGCAGCGCGTACGGCATAACCGTCCATGGCGGCGCAGTCGTACGGGGGGCAGGTCCAGGGGGCGATCAGGTCGGTGGCCAGTATCCGGCGGTGAGCGGCCGGCAGCAGGACCGATTCATGCCGGATGGGCGCGGAACCCAGCGGATCAGGTGCTCGCATGCCTGCGCCATGGACAGGGCATCGGGGTTCAGCGCAGACTCGCCGTCGAACAGGGTGTCCAGGGGCGCAATGGGGCGGGAATGCAGGGAGGCGTCGGTCATGGGAGACTCTCCCGTGAGGGGGCCGTCGAGAATGGCCGGGCAGACTGCCGGGGTCAGTACGGGGATGAACAGGGCACGACCCAGGCGCGACCACGTGCCAGACGGGCTTCGGCCTGCTGCCAGTCTTCCGGGGTGTTCAGGTTGCATGAAGGCGTTGGGTTCGTCGAACCGCACGGTATGGGCGCCCTGTCCGTCATACCACTGGCGCACGCGGTGGTTGCCGCCCTGCAGGAAAGGCGTCCAGTGATGGCAGCACGCAGCGATGCAGAACGGCCACGAGCGGGTGGGGCTGTTCCGGGGTCGCTGGCGTAGACGACCGGTGCGATACGGGATGGCTTTGCTGGCGATGCAGGGATGCCTGGTACGGGAGCGCGGTGGTGCATGCAGGTTCGCGGGCCTGAAAGCCGGAGGCCGCTGTCACAACAGGGCTGCCGTGTTGCGATGGGGCGGGGATGGCAGCAGCCGGTACCGTGTCTGCCAGCAGCCGGGCCGCAGTCGGGTGGCAGGAAGGGTGTCACAGGCCGCCACGGCCAGCCACTCGGTGGGACAGACCTGCAGCGCAGCGTGAATGCCGGCCAGCGGGCCGGGCAGGTCCGGGAAATGGTCTGCCAGCACGGGATATCCCAGCTGCCGGTAGGTATCCAGATGGCGGTTGGCGCTGATGAGCAGGCTGCTGGTCTGGGGGCGAGATTGTCGATCAGCCAGGCAGCCAGCTGGGCGGCCCGCCAGCGGGCAGCAGGCCCTTGTCGGCGCCGGGGTGGGCGGGCAGGCGCCGGGCGGCGCCACCGGCCAGAGACCAGTCCGGTGACTTCAACCACCGATGTAGCTCATTTCCACGCGACGCCCGGCGCGTGGTCCGGTACTGGCCGGCAGTCTGCCGCGCAGTTCGGAATAGCGGTCGTCGCGGCCCTGCCAGAGGTTCACCATGGCGCTGCGGATGCTGTCGTCGGGCAGCTGCTGGCGCAGCAGTCCGCGCAGGTCATGCCCTGGCTGCCGAGACAGGGCAGGTGTGAAAGCTGCCCCTCGGTGGTCAGGCGCAGCCGGTACAGTCGCCACAGAAGGGCTGGGTGACCGAGGAGATGACGCCGATCTCGCCGGCGCCGTCGCGGAAGCGCCAGCGCTGGGCCACCTCGCCGCGATGGCTGGGGCTGACCGGCTCCAGCGGGTGGACGGCGTGGACGCGGGCAATGATGTCGCGGCTGGGCAGCACTTCCTCCATGCGCCAGCCATTGCTGCTGCCCACGTCCATGTACTCGATGAAGCGCAGGATGTGGCCACTGCCGCGGAAATGTTCGACCATCGGCAGGATCTCGTGGTCGTTGAGGCCACGGCGCACCACCATGTTGATCTTGGTGCCGGTGAAGCCGGCATCGGCGGCCGCCTGGATGCCGGCCAGGACGCGGGCAACTGGGAAGTTCGCATCGTTGAGCGAGCGAAACAGCGCATCGTCCATGGCGTCGAGGGCTGACGGTCAGGCGGTGCAGGCCGGCCTCGCGCAGCGACTGGGCCTTTTCGGCCAGCAGCGAGCCGTTGGTGGTGAGCGTGATCTCCACCGGCACGGCCATCGGGCCGGCGCAGACAGCTCAGCTGGGCGATCAGGGTTTCCAGGTCGCGCCGCAGCAGGGGTCTCCACCGGTCAGGCGGATCTTGCGTACGCCCAGTTCGACGAACAGCCGGGCGATGCGGGTGATCTCCTCGAAGCTCAGCAGGGAGCCATGCGAGAGAAACTCGTGGTCCTGCCGAAGACCTCACGCGGCATGCAGTACGAAACACCGGAAATTGCGAGCGGTCGGTGACCGAGATGCGCAGGTCGTGCAGCGGCCGGCCGCGGGCGTCGGTGACGGCCTCGCCGGCACGCAGGAGCAGCGGGATGCTGCTGGCGATACGGGCCGGCTGCATGGGTACGACTGCCCGGATTCGCTGGTCGTGGATGGGGATGACGCGTTCTGCCGCCATGGGGAAACAAGGGCCAGTTCTGCTGGAAACGGATCGGGAACCGGTGGGTGCCCCATCCGTTGCCTGCCGGGTGATTGCGGATCCGTTGCCGGTGCATGTCCGGACGGCCGGGCGCGGTACGACTGGCTGGGCGCCCGCGGGCCTGCCCGAAGGTCGAACTTCCGGGCGACGGTACTGCCGGGCGGATGCCTACTGCTCGCCAGCCGGTTTGTCGGCCTGCGTCTCTACCTGCTGCAGCGGTTCGGCCGCCACCTGGGGCCGGGGCTTGCGGGTACAGCGCGGACGCGGTGCACTGGGCGGTGGGGCTGACCGGTTCGGCCTGCGGGGCCGAGGTGGTCTGCACCCATTCCAGTCCCTGCCGACTGTACCACTTCTTCCAGCGCCTGGGCCGGAACGGGCTGGGCGGTGTGCCGGGAGCTGCCGGGGGCGGTGCAGGCTGATCCGCTGCGGTCTGCTCTGCCGTGGTCCGCTCTGCGGTGGCCTGTTCCGGCGCGGCCGCTGCTTCCTGGGCCGGTGCCTGCCGGGGGAGCACGGCGTTCGCGCGGCTCGCGTCCGCGGCCTTCCGCGATCGGTGCCGCTCGGCGGCTGACGTGCGTCGTGCCGGCACCTGCATCGGCCGGTGCGGCCTCGCTGCCCTCGGATACCTCGGCTCTCGCTGCGGTCGCGGCGGCTGTTGCGACGGCGACGACGGCGCTCGCCTTCACCGCTGGCCGATGCGTCAGCCGTGTCGGCGTCGGGGGCGGCATCGGTCGTGACGGCAGCCGGCTGGGCGGCGCGGGATGCCGCGACCGGTGCTTCGGCCCCGTTCATGGCAGCCTGGTCTTCATCAGCGTGACGGGCGCGCGAACGTTCGCCGGCGGGTTGGGCGGTATCTGTGCCTTCCGCCGGGTGGGCCGACAGGGGCACCGGCGTCGGTGCCTGCCGCGGACGCGGGCCGTGGCGTCTGCGGTCTCGGCATTGCGGCGACGGCGGCCCCGTTCTCCCGCGTGCAGGCTGGCCTTCGGCCGGGCGCTGCCTCGGAGGCTGCACCTTCCGCGGTGGGACGCTGCGTCGGCGCGGGTACCACGGGTGCTGCGTTCCTCGCGCTCGGCACGACGCTCGCCACGCACAGGGCGTTCGGCCGGTGCGCGAGATGTCTGCTGCGTCGCCGTGTCGGTGCGCTCGCTGCGGGCGTTGCGGCCGGAGTCCTGGCGGTCGCTGCGCTGAAGCACGCTCCCGGCTGCCTTCACGGGGTTCACGGGCCTCGCGACCGGTGTCCGCCGTGTCCTGGGGTCGCGCTCGTCGCGTCCGTCCCGTCGCGTCGCGGCCGGTATCGCGCGCCTCGTCCCGCGGGCGGGCATTGCCCCGTTCACCGCGTTCATGCGCTGCGGTCGCCGCGCTCACGCGGTCGCTGCGCTCACCACGTTCCCCGCGGGGAGCCGCGGCGGTTACCCCTCGGCGGCCTCGAGTGCGTTCGGCGTTGCGTTCGCTGCGGTCGGCCCACTCGAACGGCGGCCGTTGCGGCCACCCGTTTCCGCGCGGTCGCCGCGCTCATTGCGGTCGAGTACGGTCATTGCGTTCGCTGCGATCCGAACGTTCGGCGCGGTCGCCACGTTCGGCGCGCTCTGCACGTTCACCGCGCTCGCTGCGACAGCCGCGTTCTCCACGTTCGCTGCGCTCGTTCCGGCCATTTCCGGTGCCGCCCTGCCGGCGGGTACGGCCCTGGGGCGTGGCAGGCGACTGCGGGGCCTCGGGCGGGTGTCGGGGTGGCGCCGCCCCAGCCGAACAGGCCGAGGATGCGGTCGATCAGGCCGCCGTGTGCAGGGGCAGCCGGTGCTGGGGTGGCCGCTGGACGCGGGCTGGGCGCCGGTGCGGGCGGCTGCTCGCGGGTGATGCTCTTGACCACCGCCTCCTGACGGTTGGCCGGCTGGCGGAACTTGTTGGCGAGGTAGGTGTTTTCCTCGTCGTTGGCCTCGGCCATCGTGTAGCTGGCGCGATAGCTGAGCGAGGCGCTCGTCGTCGTCGTGCTTGAGGCGCTCAGGCTGTAGAGCGGGGTCTCGATGGACTTGTTGGGAATGAGCACGATCTCGACCTTCAGCCGGGCCTCCAGCGTGGCGATCTCGGTGCGTTTCTCGTTGAGCAGGTAGGTGGCCACCTCCACCGGCACCTGGACGTGCACGGCGGCGGTGTTTTTCCTTCGCGGCCTCTTCACGCAGCACGCAGCACGCATGCAGGGCCGACGATTCGATGTCGCGGATCACGCCGGTGCCGTTGCAGCGCGGGCGGGTGATGTGCGTGCCTTCGTTTCGAGGGCCGGACGCGACCGCTGGCGCGAGAGTTCCATCAGGCCGAGCGCGAGATCTTGCCGGTCTGCACGCGGGCGCGATCCAGACTCAGCGCTTCCTTCAGGCACTGCTCGACCTCGCGCTGGTTGCGGCTGCTCTCCATGTCGATGAAGTCGATGACGATCAGGCCACCCAGATCGCGCAGGCGCATCTGGCGGGCCACTCTCGGCTGCTTCCATGTTGGTGCGGAAGGCCGTTTCCTCGATGTCGGAGCCGCGCGTGGCCTGGGCCGAGTTCACGTCGATGGCCACCAGCGCCTCGGTGTGGTCGATCACCACGGCGCCGCCCGAGGGCAGCGGCACGACGCGCGAGTAGAGCGGTCTCGATCTGGTGTTCGATCTGGAAGCGCGAAAAGAGCGGCGTGGCATCGCGGTAGTGCTGACGCGGGCCACGTAGTCGGGCATCCGTAGCTCGCGAACTGCGTGGCCTGCTGGTGGATGTCCTCTGTGTCGATCAGCACCTCGCCGATGTCGGCCGTGAAGTAGTCGCGGATGGCGCGGATGACGAGGCTGGATTCCTGGTAGATCAGGAAGGCGCCCGGCGCCGATTTCGCGGACCGATTCGATGGCCTTCCACAGCTGCAGCAGGTAGTTCAGGGTCCCACCGCGGCTCTTCGACCGAGCGGCCGATGCCGGCGGTGCGGGCGATCAGGCTCATGCCCGACGGCACCTGCAGCCGGTCCGTGGCCTCGCGCAGTTCCTGGCGGTCCTCGCCCTCGATGCGGCGCGACACGCCACCGCCGCGCGCGGTTGTTGGGCATCAGCACCACATAGCGGCCGGCCAGGGAGATCATCGTGGTCAGCGCGGCGCCCTTGTTGCCGCGTTCTTCGCTTCTCGACCTGGACGATCAGCTCCTGGCCCTCACTGATCACGTCCTGGATGCGCAGCGGCTTGCGCCTTCGGCATCCCTGACGGAAATAGGCGCGAAATTTCCTTGAAGGGCAGGAAACCGTGACGGTCTTCGCCATAGTTGACGAAGCAGGCTTCCAGCGAGGGCTCGACACGGGTGACGACGCCCTGCCAGATATTGCTCTTGCGACTCTCGCGTCCAGCGGACTCGATGTCAATGTCGATCGTCGCTGACCATCGACGATGGCAACCCGCAGTTCTTCTGAATGGGTTGCGTTGAACAGCATGCGTTTCATGCCATGACTCCATGCACACGTGGGCGTGGCGTGTGGGACCAGCGAGCATGGATCGACCCGCGAGCCGGGCGCATGGGCCGGCTGCATCCGGAACCGTCACGGCACGGTGGCCGTGGTGACAGCGCGCACGCAGCCACGGGCGCGTGAGGGCACGACAGGGGCACAGACCGCGGGGTCTGGCGTCCGGCTGGGGCCGGCAGGCTGGCTGCGGGCGGCGGCTGGTGTCGTGATCATCGGGCCGGGTGAGGGTGAGAAGCCGGATTCCGGTTGATACGGGGTTCCGACGGGCACTGGGCGGCTCGTCGCATCGAGATGGTGCTCGCGCGCCGAACCTTTCGGCGCCGCGTTTTTGAATCAATGGTTGCCGTCCGAACGGATGGCCGGGGCGTATCGACGCGTTCCTATACACTGCGGACTGCGCGGGGGCCGGCAGGCCAGATGTTTCGCATGAGCCAGACCTCGGTTCGCCGCCGCCGAAGGGCCGCTGCGAGAACTGCAGCTCCGTTTTCGCGGCCGGGTTCCATCGCTGCGCTTCGGCTGCTTTTTCAGGGCCGGAAAAACAGCGATTTTTCCCAGGGATCTGGCCGAGTACGGCACCTTGCCTGCAAGACTGACAACCGCCGGGATTATAGCCGGATGAAAGACGCCGACACAAAACGACCCACCGCACAAACAACAAGCGCCGATCCAGTGGTTCACCGTCGATGGCAGCCACGAAGGGCAGCGCCTGGACAATTACCTGCTGGCCATGCTGCGCGGTGTGCCCAAGACCCGCATCTACCGGATGATCCGCACCGGCGAGGTGCGCGTCGACGGCCGCCGGTGCCGGGCGGAGCAGCGCGTTGCCGCCGGTGAGCGGGTACGGGTGCCGCCACTGGCCGCCGTGCCCGAAACCGCGCAGCGCCAGGGGCCGGCACGGGGCGGCCCGAAGCTGGACGACCGTCACATCCGCATCGTGTTCGAGGACGAACACCTGCTGGTGGTGGACAAGTCCGACGGGCTGGCCCGTGCACGGGGCAGCGGCATTGCCGCCGGCCTGATCGAGCGTGCGCTGCCAGCCGCCCGGCCAGTTTCTGGAACTGGCCCACCGGCTGGACCGCGACACCTCCGGCCTGCTGGTGATTGCCAAGCGCCGCTCCGCACTGCTGGCCCTGCACCGCATGTTCGCGGCCGGTGAGGTGAAGAAGCGCTATCTGGCCATCGTCAAGGGCTACTGGGGGCGGCCACGTCCGGTGCTGGTGCAGTTTCCGCTGCTGCGTTACCTGACGCCGGCGGGGAGCGCCGGGTGCGGGTGGATGCCCAGGGGCAGAGTGCCGCCACCGGTTCTCGCGCCTGCAGAGCCTGGACTTTGGCGGAACACCCGGCCTGCCGCCCCATGGCGCGTGCTCGAATGCGAGCTGCTCACCGGCCGCACTCCACCAGATCCGCGTGCACTGGCGCATGCGGGCACCCCATTCTGGGGACGAGAAATACGGAGATTTCACTTTAAACAAAAGTGCTTGATGATATGCACTTCAACCGCATGTTTTTACACGCTTTTCGTCTGACCATGAAGCACCCGAAAAAGGACGACATGCTGGTGCTGGAGGCGCCGATGCCGGCAGCAGTTGAGGCGCTGCTCGCACGCTTCGGCGTGGACGAGTCGGGCGGGTAGCCAGTCTGGTAAGTTTCGCGGGTTGCGCGTGAAAAGTTGATCTGTCACTTTAACTTGGTATTCTCGTTTGCACGACTTTTCTGATGTGTTTCATGAGCTGGAAAAAGTTGTTCCACCGTAGAACATTCATTCATGCCGGTGTTTCTCCCCATCAACACAGGCGGCCGATGATGTGCGGTATCCATGCAACAATGCCGTCACGTTGCAAAACACACACGCATCAGATGACAGGGAGGAGGGTATGGCAGGTGCGGCAGCAGAGCGGGATTTCACGCGGCATCAGGTGGTCGTGTTCGACTGGGACGGCACCATTAGCCGATTCCGTCGCGCAGGTGGTACAGGCCATCCGGAAGTCTGCCGAAAGCCTGGGCCTGACCTCGCCCGAAAGCCGATGCCATCCGTCCGCTGGTTGGGCTTGGCATGAGCGAGATCCTGCAGCGCATCGTGCCGGATTTTCCGGCCGTGCGGCATGCAGAGTTTCTCGATGCCTACCGCCGGCACTATTTTTGGGCTGCCGGCAGCGTACCGACATCCCGTTCGAGGGCATCGAGACCCTGCTGCAGGCCCTGTCGGCGGCCGGACGCCGGCTGGCGGTGGCCACCGGCAAATCGTGCGCCGGGCTGGAAAGGGCGCTGCAGTCCACGGGGCTGGGCTGCTTCATCGAGGCCACCCGGTGCGCCGAAGAGGGCGTCTCCAAAGCCCGACCCTGGATGCTGCGCAGCCCGGGCCTGACGAACTCGATGTGCCTCCTGCCCAGATGGTCAGTGGTGGGCGATTCGATCTTCGACATCGACATGGCCGAAGCCTTCGGATGCGACAGCATCGGCGTCTACTACGACACCGGCTCGCCGGCCCTGCTGCAGCGCTCCCGCCCCACAGCCCTGGCCGGATCCGTGCCCGAACTTGACCGCGCTGCTGGGTGTCCATCAACCTGGCGTGCACTGAATCGCGAAACGGGCATCTGCAGCAAATACGGCACCGACCCATCCAGCCTGCGCGCGCTGAACCGCTGACCGGGGGCAGGGTACTTCACGGGGCCTCACCGACGATCTCGGGGGCAAGGTGCTTCACGGAACCTGCCGACCCTCTCCCCGTTGTGCACCGAGCCGCCGGCTCCTTCATCCTGCAATTTTTGGGCGCACTGTCGTCTGGATGCCGCAAAGGTGAAAAACCCTGCCCGCAGTCTGGAATAATGCAGCGCAATAATCCGGATGATGGCATTTGTAAGGGTGTTTGACATTTGCCACAGCGGGTGGGCATCCTGACTGCTTCGGGGTCAGGGCCGCTCACTGGCCACCGGGTTATCGCGCCCGACAGGCGCAGGGTGGTTGTGCGGGCGGGCGTATCGGAAGCGTCCGGCGGGGCGGCGTGCGGCTGCACGACCGGCATGTCAGACAGCATCACTTTCAGCGGCGAACAGCATTGGAGTCTATGAATGGCTGAACAGAACGACAGAACCACCCTGGGACGGCCGAATGGGGGCCGTGGATTCGTGGAAGAACTGGCACGCGAGACCCTGAAGGAGAAGCGTGCCAAACGCCGCTGGCGGATATTCCTCTGGCTGGTCTTCTTTGCCCTGGTGGGCTCTTTTCCGTTCAGCGCTGTACGCAGGTGGGTGCGGGGCAGCAGGGCGGAGAAGATGTCAGCGCCGGCTAACTTCGTGGCCAGCATCAGCATCGAGGGGGCTCTCGCGAGTGGCACTGGTAATGAAGAAGTGGTCTCGGCCGAGCGCGTCAACCGCGCCCTGCGCCGCGCCTTCGATGACAAGCGCGTGGTGGGCGTGATCGCGCATCAACAGTCCGGTGGAAGCCTGTGCAGGCCGGTGATCATCGTCGACGAGATCCGTCGCCTGCGCTGCAAGCATCCGGACAAGCCGGTGCATGCCGTCATCGAGGAGATGGCGCATCGGCGGCCTACTACGTGGCCTCGGCCGCCGACAACATCTACGTGAACAAGGCGAGCACCGTGTTCCATCGGTGTGATCCTCGCAGAAACGGGGTGTACGGGGTGGAGGAAAGGCGAAGAAACTGGCATCGAGCGCCGCACCCTGACGGCCGGCAAGAACAAGGGCCCTTCTCGATCCCACCGCTCCGTTCACGCCGAGCAGAAGGCGCACCTGCAGTCCATGCTGGATGAGTGCACCGCCAGTTCATCACGGTGCGTCAAGGAAGGCCGTGGCCAGCGCCTGAAGGAGTCGCCCGACATGTTCAGTGGTCTGGTCTCGGACGGTGAGCGCAGCATCGCCCTCGGGCTGCTGCCGATGGGCCGGGCAATGGTGGATCTCGGTGGCGCGTGACGTGCTCAACACCGAAGCGCGTGATCGATTACAGCGACTACTCGCCGCTGCAGAAGTTCTTCCGCCAGATCGGGGCGGAGGCCATCGGCGGGTGCCTGGCGCAGCTGCTGAGATCGCGCCTGCGGCCCAGCAGCCACTTCGCGTGAGTGAACTGCACCGGTCGGGGGCTGAAAGCATGTGCCCTGCACATGAACGCATGAACGCATGCGAGCAGCCCGGGACGACCGGCCCGGCGCTGCGTCGAGTCGCGGGCGCCCGTGCACATGCGCATCAAAACCGGCCTGCAGGCCGTTTTTGCTTTTCGGCTGGGAACGACGGCGCTGTACGAGGAGGCTCGATGGGGAGGGTGCAGGCATGGCCCACTTCACCAGAGCAGCCGTCTGATGCTGTTGGGCCTGGATTGCGCAGGTATGTATTTGAGTACCTGCTTCACGCTTTGGCCCGCCTCTCGACAGTGACGATATCCGTTGCCTGCTGCTGGTGCTGACAGCCGTCAGGCCAGAAAAAGAAAGACCGCCGGCTGCTTCGCAGTCTCAGGCAGTTTTTCCCGCCATTGGCTCACGGGCAGGGTGCGGACCGACTGACAGGCCCGTCAGATCGGTGGCGATGCAGAGCCGCGCATCCCCGGCAGGTGGGTGATCAGCGCCTCGGCCATCGCCTGGTTTCGGTAGGGCGTCTCAATCAGCAGCTGCGTCTCGCGCTGCTGCGCGAGCGCTGCGCCAGCTGCACGATGGCGGCGGCTGCGCCTCGGGCTGGCTGGGCAGATAGCCCTGAAAGGCAAACGCTGCCCATTGAGCCCGCTGGCCATCAGCCCCAGCAGCAGCGAGGAAGGCCCCACCAGCGGAATCACCTCATGATGCCCTGCGCATGGGCGGCCGCCACGGTTGCTCCGCCCGGATCGGCCCACCCCCGCATCCGGCATCCGAGTAGCCCCGCATCCTCACCGGCCAGCAGCGGCGCCAGCCACTGTGCCGGATCACGCGCTTCGGGCGCGGCCTGCTTTGCCCTTGCCGGCACGGTCCGGCAGCACGTGCAGCGAAAGCCTTCCCTGGCATGGGGCGCTCCAGGCTCAGCACTGCAGCCAGTCGCGCGGTCTCGCGGGTTTCCACATAGAAATGCGCCAGTGCTGCCACCCGGGCTCGGTCCGCCTCCAGCAGCCAGGTGCCGGATTCCTCCGGCTGCTGCAGGGGTGTGGGGATCAGCAGCAGGCGCCCCGGTCCGTTGCCGGCGCGACGATGGCGGTGTCATGGTCATGGTTCTGGGCGCTGGTTGGCTGGACCGTGAGCAGTGCGGTCCCGGGCGCGGTCATGGGCGTGATCATGCTGGGCTTGTCATGGCTGTGCATGGGCTTGCATGCATGTCACGGCTGCGGGGGCTTTGCATGGTCATGCCCATGCGGTGCGCCGTACACGGGAGCGCTGGCTCCGGAGGCAGGTCTGCGGGGTGCGGTCATGTGGGGCAAGGTGGCGGTGGAAGCGATGGCGTGCGAAGCATTCAGCCCAGCAGATCGAACCCGAGCGTGCGCAGATGGCCGGCCAGCCGGATCAGGGGCAGGCCGATCAGCGCCGAGGGGTCGTCGGAATGGATGGCCTCCAGCAGGCTGATGCCCAGCCCTCGCAGCGGGCCGAGCCGGCGCAGTGCAGGGCATCCGGATCGCGGGCCAGATAGGCGCGGATCTCTGCCGCCGTGAGCGTGCGAAACCTCACCCGCACATCGACGCGGTCATCGATGGCGGGTTGCCCGGCAGCGCGCAGCGCTTCAGCGCCGTGAAAGTGCATCGAATGCCCCGGAGGCTGCTGCAGCTGGGCAACGGCGCGCTCCAGGGTGCCGGTTTGCCCACGGGCGTGTGGCCGTCGAGCGTGCCCACCTGGTCCGGAGCCGATGACGAGGGCGTCCGGGTGCCGGGCCAGCACGGTGTCGGCCTTTCAGGGCCGCCAGACGCAGCGGGCGAGGCGCGTGGTGACTCGCCCGGCTGCGGGCTTTCGTCCACGTCGCGCGTTGACGCAGGCAAAGAGAATTCGAGCCGTGACGGCAGTTCACGTCGCCAGGGGAGGCGGAGGCCAGAATCAGTTTCATGCGGGCTGTTGTGATACGGCCTTGTTCTTCACCGAATGACCGTGCAGGATCGTACAAGCCATGAATTCCAGTCGTGCCGTGCCATCCCCGGCAGGCAGCCAGGAGGCAGCCTCACCGGTGACCCGCTGCCCGAAGGCCTGGCGCCCGACATCGATCCGGTGCGCTTTGCCCGCGGCGAGCGCGCTGGCCGGTGTACGCTGGCCTCGCGCATGCCGCGCCTGCTGGCCAGTGGCGTGCTCGACGGTGCCATGGCCGTGCACTGGCAGCTCCGCGGCGAGAACGCGCGGGACGAACTCGACCGGGTACGCCAGTTTCTGGTGCTGTCGCTGCAGTTTGCCCCGGTGCTGACACTGCGGCGCTGTCTGGGCCCGCTGGCGGTGGACGATCTGTCGATTTCCCGGCGTTTCCGGCTCGCTGCCACCGAGCGCCAGGCCGATCTGGAAGACCCCGAGGCCGGTTCCGATGTGGACGTGATCGCCGCCACGCGCTCGGCCTCGATCGGCTGCCCTGATCGAAGAGGAGGCCATGCTGATGCTGCCCATGGCGGTGGCGCACGAGGTCTGCCCCAGTCCTGCCACCCTCAACTAGCAGCCGGCATCCATGAGAAGCGCGTCCCATGGGGCTGGTTCCGTCCACTTGTTCAATCTTTCACGGATTCGTTATAATCATCGTTTGCCCGCCGTAGGGCAGGAGATATGTTCAATGGCCGTTCAGCAAAAACAAGAAAACGCCGTCAAGCGCGGCATGCACCGTTCGCACGATCACCTCGAAAATCCGCCGGTTGCGGTCGAGCCCACCACGGGCGAGGTGCACCTGCGTCACCACATCAGCCCCAACGGTTACTACCGTGGCAAGAAAATCGTCAAGACCAAGTCTGACGAGTGATTCCGGCAGCCGTTCGTGGCCGCTCCGTCATGCCCGGGCATGATGGCGGTTCACGTCCCTGAACCCTCTTGTTGCATCGCGCCATGAGCGTTCGCCTGGCCATCGATGCCATGGGAGGGGACCATGGTCTGACCGTGACGGTACCTGCCGCCCTGTCATTCCTGCAGTCCCACCCGATGCCCACCTGCTGCTGGTCGGTCGCCCTGACGAGGTCGAGGCCGCGCTGCAGCAGCAGCTGTCGCGCGTGCAGGGCGGTCCCGCCCCGGCACTGTCGGCACGCATTCGCGTCGTGCCTGCCAGCGAGGTCATCCGCATGGATGACAACCCGGTCCAGGCGCTGCGCAACCGTCGCGACCTCCATGCGCATCGCCATCGAGCAGGTCAAGGCCGGTGAGGCTGATGCTCGTGTCGTGCCGGCAATCACCGGTGCCCTGATGGCCATCTCGCGCTTCGTGCTCGAGATGCTGCCCGGCATCGACCGGCCAACCATCGCCACGCAGCTGCCCACCCAGAACGGCGGTTTCACCACCATGCTCGACCTGGCGCGCCAACGTCGATTGCGAGCCCGCACACCTGCTGCGGTTTGCCGTCGCGGGCAGTGCGCTGGCATCCGTGCTCGATGGCAGAGGCGTCCCACGGTGAGCCCTGCTCAACATCGGTGAAGAGCTGATCAAGGGCAACGACGTGGTCAAGGAGGCCGCGCGCCTCATCCGCGAAAACCCCTCAATTTTCGTGGGCAACGTCGAAGGCAACGAGCGATGTACGGTGGCAAGAGCGACGTGGTCGATCTGTGACGGCTTCGTCGGCAACGTAGCGCTCAAGACGTCCGAAGGCGTGGCGCAGATGATCGGCAGCTTCCTGCGTCAGGAGCTGTCCCGCAACTGGCTGACCAGACTTGGCGCGCTCTGTGCCATGCCGGCCTGAAGCGTTTCCGCCAGCGGTCGATCACCGCCGCTACAACGGTGCGTGCCTCATCGGCCTGCGCGGCATCGTGCTCGAGAGCCATGGCTCGGCCGACGTGCTGGCTTTCGAGGCGGCCCTGCGCCGTGCCTACGATGCCGCACGCAATGGCCTGCTCCGGCGCATCGAGGGGTGCCATGGCGGCGGCCGCTGCCGCTGCGCCGCCTCCGGCTGCGGTGCTGCGGCCGAAGGTTCCACCGCCTGACCCGGCATTCACAGACTTCTTTTACGGATCCGGCAACGCCATGTCCAACACCGATTCAGCTGCCCGCCCCTTTCTGCGCGTCCGCCCGTTCCGGGCGGCGCCCGGTTCTCGCGTCTGATCGGCGTCGGCGCCGCACTGCCGGACACGCCGGGTCACCAACGACGATCTCGTGGCCGACCTGGCCACCCGCGGCATCGAAACCTCCGACGAGTGGATCGTCACCGTACCGGCGATTCGCCAGCGCTGGCTGGCCGGCCCCCGACGACACCACCACGTCGCTGGGGGTTCGTGCGGCCCGGAGGCCATGAAGAGTGCGGGCGTCGGCCCCTGACGACATCGACCTGATCGTCTGTGCCACCTCACCGCCGACCAGATCTTTCCCAGCACCGCCTGCCTGATCCAGTCCGAACTGGGCGTCCACCGGGGGCGCCTTCGATGTACAGGCGGCGTGCAGTGGCTGCCTGTGCGGTGGCCAATGCCGACGCCCTGATCCGGGCCGGCGTGGCCTCAACGGGCGCTCGTCATCGGTGCCGAGGTCTTCTCGCGCATCCTCGACTGGAACGACCGTTCCACCTGCGTGCTGTTCGGCGACGGCGCCGGCGCCATCGTGCTGTCCGCTGCCGACACTCCGGGCGTGCTGGTGTCGCGCCTGCATGCCGATGGCCGGCAGTCCGGCATCCTGTCCACGCCGGGCAGCGTGCGCTGTGGTGCCGTTACCGGGCATCCCTTTCTGCGCATGGACGGGCAGGCTGTCTTCAAGCTGGCCGTCAAGCTGCTGGCCGAGCTGGCCCAGGAAAACCCTCGATGCCGCCGGCCTGAAGGTCGACGACCTCGACTGGCTGGTGCCGCACCAGGCCACGTCCGCATCCTGTCGGCCGGCCTCCCGGCTGGGGCTGCCACTCGAACGGGTGATTTCCACCGTGGGCGAGCACGCCAACACCTCGGCGGCCTCGGTGCCGCTGGCGCTGGCGCAGGCCGTGCAGGAAGGGCGCCTGCGCCCCGGGCAGCTGATCATGCTGCAGGGCGTGGGGGGCGGCTTCACCTGGGCCTCGAACCTGATCCGGCTGTGATGCCGTCGCGGCATCATGGACACCGAACCGATAACATCGTCCCCAACGGACAACCCGAGCAGAATCAACCAGAGGTCCGGAGCACCACCCCATGAGCGTTGCATCTGTCTTTCCAGCCGGGGCTCGCAGGCCGTCGGCATGCTGTCCTCGCTGACCGGCCGTCCGAAGTCGATGATCTCGTCCGTCGTGCCGACGCCGCACTGGGCGAACCGGCCTGTCGAAGATCATCGCCGAAGGCCCCGCCGAGGAGCTGGCCCTGAGCCACCTGGACACAGCCTGCCATGCTGCTGGCCGGCGTGGCCCGTCTGGCTGCCTGGCGCGGCAGGCGGCTGACCCGACGGCCTTCGTGGCTGGGCAGCACAGCCTGGGCGAGTACACCGCCCTGGTCGCCGCCGGTTCGCTCGACATCGATGCGAGCCATCCGTCTGGTGCGCCTGCGTGCCCAGGCCATGCGGGAGGCCGTTCCGGGTCGGTACCGGCGGCATGGCCGCCATTCTGGGCCTGTCCGACGCCGACGTGCAGGCTGCCTGCGACGAGGCCCGGCCCGTGCCGGGCACCGATCGCCTGGAAGAGGTGGCGGCCGTCAATTTCAACGCGCCGGGGCAGGTGGTCATCGCGGGCCATGCGGGTGCCGTCGAACGCGCCTGTGCAGCGGCCCAGGCCAGGGGCGCCCGCCGGCCAAACCCCGCCGGTCTCCGCACCGTTCCATTCGGTGCTGCGAGGTCCGCTGGTGACGTGCTGCAGCGCGCGCTGGCCGATGTCGATCTGAAGGCACCGTCCATTCCCCCTTATCAACAGTCGATGTGGCCATCGAGACCCATCCGGCCCCGCATCCGCGACGCCCTGGTCCAGTCAGGCCTGGGCATCCGGTGCGCTGGGAACTCATCCAGCTGGCCGACCAGGTCGACCACTTGTCGAGTTCGGTCCCGGCAAGGTACTCACCGGGCCTGATCAAGCCGGATCGCACCCGGGCACAGCTCGACAACGTCTTCGACGCGCCTCCCAACCACGCTGCGAAGGTTTCTCATGACTGCATCCACACCTCCACCCAGACCCTGTTCGGCAACCTCGAAGGGCAGGTGGCCCTGGTCACCGGCGCCCCCGGCATTGGTCGGGCCATTGCCGATACGCTGGCCCGCGGGCGCCTCTGGTCATCGGTACTGCCACGTCCGAGAAAGCGGCGACCATCCTGCAACCGTCTGGGCGGCAAACTCATCAGGGCGTCGCCCTGAATGTCACCGATGCCGGCGGCCAGCGCTGCGCTCGTCGACCGCATCGTTGCCGAACAGGGCAGCTGTCCATCCTGGTCAACAACGCCGGCATCACCCGCGACACGCTCGCCATGCGGATGAAGGACGAGGACCGAGGCCGCTCATCGACACCAATCTCACCGGGGTCTTCCGGCTGGCGCGGCTGGCGCTCAGCCCATGATGAAGGCCCGGGCAGGGGCGCATCATCAGCATCACCCTCGGTGGTGGGGCAGATGGGCAACCGGGCCAGGCCAACTACGCGGCGTGCCGGGCCGGTGGCTGGCGTGTCGCGTCGCTGGCCCGTGAAGGCCAGCCGCATCACCGTCAACGCGTGGCGCTGGGCTTTCATGAGACCGACATGACCCGGGCGCCGCCCGAGGCGCAGGCTCGAGGCGCCTAAGGCGCAGATTCCCCAGTGTGCGTCTGGGGCAGGCCGACGACATCGCGGCCGCGGTGTTGCATCTCATTCGCCGGCGGCCGCACATGTCACGGTGTCACGCCGCCGGTCAATGGCGGCATGTGCATGGTCGACGATACAATCCCGCATCGTCAACGTAACCGTGGCTTCCATCCCGGAAGCCTTTCAGATCCGCGGGTTTTCCTGCATCGAGAAACCCAGCGCGGTAGCATGTACCGCATCATCACTCACTCAGGAGAGTATTGAAATGTCGGATATCGAGGCGCGGTCAAGAAGATTGTGCCGAGCAGCTGGGCGTGAACGAAGCCGAGGTCAAGACCTCATCCTTTCGTGGACGACCTGGGCGCCGATTCGCTGGACAACGTCGAGCTGGTCATGGCGCTGGAAGATGAATTCGGTACCGAAATCCCCGACGAGGAAGCCGAGAAAATCACCACGGTGCAACAGGCCATCGACTTCGTCACGGCGCATTCCAAGAGCTGATGAGCAAGCGTCGCGTCGTCATTACGGGCCTTGGCCTCTATCTCGCCGGTCGGTAACGACGTCGGACGGGATGGGGCCAATCTGGTGGCCGGCAAGTCGGGGTCGGACCCATCACCCGCTTCGACGCATCGGCGTTCTCGTCGCGCATCGCCGGCGAGGTAGAAGGACTTCAACCCGGCCGACTGGATGAACCCGAAGGAGCTTCGGCACTTCGACACCTTCATCCACTACGGTGTGGCGGCGGGCCTGCAGGCCTTCCGCGACAGCGGCCTCGAAATCACCGAAGCAAACGCCGAGCGGTTTGGCGCCTTCGTGGGTTCGGGCATTGTGGTCTTCCCCTCATCGAAGCCACGGCACATGAGTACCTCGCTATGGCACACGGCGCATCTCGCCGTTCTTCGTGCCGGGGTCCATCATCAACCTGGTGGCTGGACAGCTGTCGATCATGCTGGGCCTGCAGGGGCCGAGCTATGCCATCGTCAGTGCCTGCACCACGGGCCTGCATTGCGTGGCGACGCCGGGCGGCTCATCGCCTGCGGTGACGCAGACGTGATGCGGTGGCCGGTGGAATCCAACCCGTCCCCGCTGGGCGTGGGTGGTTCGCCTCCATGAAGGCACTGTCCACGCGCAACGACGACCTCGCAGGCGGCCAGCCGTCCGTGGGACCGCGACCGCGATGGCTTCGTGCTGGGTGAAGGCGCAGGCGTGCTGGTGCTCGAAGAGTCGAACACGCGAAGAAGCGTACGGACTACGCCGAGCTGATCGGTTTTCGGCATGAGTTCCGGATGCCACCACATCGCACCGCGCCAGACCTGCGGGGCCGCCCGGGGCATGCAGAATGCCCCTGCGCGATGCCGGCATCAACGCCGATCCAGGGTGCAGTACATCAACGCGCATGGCACGTCCACGCCGCTGTGACCTGAACGAAACCAGCGCCATCAAGCTGGCCTTCGGTGACCAGGCCAAAAGGTCGTCGTCAATTCCACCAAGTCCATGACCGGCCACCTGCTGGGCGCGGCGAGGAATCGAGGCGGTGTTCAGTGCACTGGCCGTTTACCATCAGGTCTCGCCACCCACCATCAACATCGACAACCAGGATCCGGCGTGCGATCTCGATTACCGCGCCAACGAGGCGCGGGGAGATGGACATCGACATCGCACTGTCGAACTCCTTTGTTTTCGGTGGCACCAACGAACGCTGGTGCTGCGCCGTTACCGCTGACGGGCCGGGTGGCCGGCTCTGCCGACATTACACCCCGCCGGGGGCGTCTGCGCCCCGGCGACCAGCGCTTCACGTGCCCGCTGCCGCGCAACCGGCACCTTCCTGTCACAGGCAGGCGGGTGGTGGTGCGCGGCAGTTTTCCGTGGGCGCCGCTGTCTGTCAGCGCCGCTTCGTCATGGACGCTGCTTTCAGGTGAGCGCCGCTTTCTTGTGGGCAACGCTTCCGGATGAGCGCCGCCCCTGTGGACGCCAGGTCCGGCCGCTTCCGGGATGCCTCTCATGTCCGAATTCTGCAGATCCAGGTCAGCCACGCGACGTCGGTCCGGCGCTTCGACCAGCTCGTGATCGGGCTGGCGTGCGCCATGGCCTGACGTGGCTGTCCGGACCGGGCAATCCCTGGCGCTTTGCCGGGTTTGCCGCGCTCCTCGGGCTGTCCTGGCTGCTTCCCCGTGTCTTCAATGCCAGCCGCCGTGCAGGGGCCTGCAACCCGGCCAGCCTGTGTGCGCAGGCCCGCGTCCAGTACCGGCAGCCAGAGGCACTGCAGTTTTCTCGACGACGGCATGCTGCTCGTACGCTGGCAGCCGGATGGCGACTCGCCACGGCCGTCGAGCTGCGCACCCTGTGGCTCGGCCCTGCTGCTGCACGTGGCGGCCGGCACATCTCCTCTTTCGTCAACCCATGCGGCCGCTGGGGCGTTGAACCAGCTGCTGCAGCGTGGCAGTGCCTCGCTGTGGCTTCCTGTCTGGGCACCGCTGATGCGCCGCCGTGCGGCGCTGGCTGGTGTCGGCGCAGGCGGGGTGGAAGAGGCTAGAGAATTTTTCGACTGGTTCGGCACGATGCCCCAGGGGCCTGTCGCCGAAACCCGTCCTTTCGTGAGGTTTCGATCGATGAGCATTCCAAAGCCCTCCCGCCGGTCCGTCGGTGACGGCTCACCGCCCCCGTCCAGCGTCCGCTGCGTACCACGCTGGCTGCTTCCCGCCCTGGCCGTGGCCAGCCTGTTCGTGGGGTCCGCCACCCTGCTGCAGCCGGCCCTGCAGGCCCAGGCCGTACGCGGTCTGCCCGATTTCACCGGCCTGGTCGAGAAAACCGGGGGCGCGTGGTCAACATCCGTACCACCGAACGTGCGGCCAGCCAGGCCTAGCAGGGGGGGGGGCAGAACTGCTCGACCCGGATGATCCGTTCTTCGAGTTCTTCCGCCGTTTCCTGCCGCCCGGTGCCATGCCCGGGCTGCCCGGTCAGGGCCAGGGGCAGGGACGCCAGCGCCAGTCCGCCGGGTCAGTCGGGTGAGGAGATTCCTGGGGCTCGGTTCCGGCTTCATCATCTCGGCCGACGGCTACGTGATGACCAACCACCCACGCGGTGGACGGCGCCGATGACATCTACGTCACGCTCACCGACAAACGCGAGTTCAAGGCCCGCCTGATCGGCTCGGACAAGAACACCGACGTGGCCCTGCTCAAGATCGACGCGGCCGAACTGCCGGTGCTCGCCATCGGCGACCCGAACAGGCTGCGTGTGGGTGAATGGGTGCTGGCCATCGGCTCGCCCCTTCGCTGGAGGAACACCGTCACCGCCGGCATCGTCTCGGCCAGGCGCGCGAGACGGGCGACTACCTGCTGTCATCCAGACCGACGTGGCGGTCAATCCCGGCAACTCCGGTGGTCCGCCGATCAACATGGACGGGCAGGCCGATCGGCATCAACTCCCAGATCTACAGCCGCACTGGCGGCTTCATGGGCATCTCCTTCGCCATCTCCCATCGACGAGGGGCGATGCGCGCGACCGAGCAGCTCAAGGCCAACGGCCACGTGGTGCGCGGCCGCATCGGGGTGGCCATCACCGAGGTCACCATGACATCGCCGAGCCGCTGGGCCCGTCCAAACCCACGGGCGCCCAGGTCAGCAGCGTCGATCCGAAGGCCGGCGGCGAAGGCCGGTCTGCAGCCGGGCGACATCATCCTGCGCTACGAAGGCCGCACCATCGAGCGTTCGTCCGACCTGCCGCTGGCTGGTGGCAATACCCGCCCCGGCACGAAGGCCAGCGTCGAGGTCTGGCGTGCCGGCGCCGCACGTACGCTGCAGATCACCGTCGGCGAAGTGCCCAGCGACCAGGCCGGCAACGCCAAACGGCGCAGCCCGAGCATAGCAGGCCCCGGCCAGGGCCAACTGGCTGGGCATCATGGCGTCCGACCTGAACGCTGAACAGCGCAAGAGCCCGGGACCAGCCGCGTGATGGCGTGGTGGTCACCGGGCTGGAGCCGAACGGCCCGGCGGCCCGCGCCGGCTTGCGTGAAGGCGACGTGCTGTTGCAGCTCAACAGCCAGCCGATTTCCTCGGCCGCCCAGTTCGAGGGGCTGGTCACCAAGCTCGACCGCAAGCGCACGCTGGTGCTGCTGGTCAAGCGCGGTGGCGAAGCCCTCGTACATTCCGGTCCGCCCGTGAGGACGTGCGGATGCCCGGGCACAGTGCCACCGCCGCCACTATACAATAGGGCTCCTTCACGGCATGCGCCCGTCCTGCCCAGGCAGGGCGGGCCATTTTTCCGTGTCCACGCGCCCAGGAAGCCCTGCCAGCGCCCTGCGGCACCCTTGCAGCGCTTCCGTCACTTGTCACCGGCATGCAGCACATTCTGCAACTTTTCCATCATTGCCCACATCGACCATGGCAAATCCACGCTGGCCGACCGGCTGATCCACTGCGCCTGGGCGGCCCTGTCCGACCGTGAAATGGACAGCCAGGTGCTCGATCTGATGGACCTGAACGCGAGCGCGGCATCACCATCAAGGCGCAGACGGCGTCGCTAGCGTACGAGGCGGCCGACGGTACCGTCTACCAGTTCAACCTCATCGACACCCCGGGACACGTCGACTTCTCCTACGAGGTCAGCCGTTCGCTCTCGGCCTGCGAGGGGGCGCTGCTGGTGGTCGATGCCTCGCAGGGTGTGGAGGCGCAGACGGTGGCCAACTGCTACACCGCCATCGACCCTCGGCGTCGAGGTCGTGCCTGTTCTGAACAAGATGGACCTGTTCTCGGCCGACCCGGACAATGCCCGGGCCGAGATCGAGGACGTGATCGGCATCGACGCCAGCGAGGCCATTCCGGCCAGCGCGCCAAGACGGGGGCTGGGCTGGACGAGATCATCGATGCCATCGTCACCCGCATCCCGCCGCCCAAGGGCGATCCGACGCCTCGCTGCAGGCGCCGATCATCGACTCGTGGTCTCGACAACTACGTCGGCGTGGTGATGCTCGTGCGCGTGGTCAACGGCACCCTGCGCGTGAAGGATCGCATCCGCATGATGGCCACCGATGCCACGCATCACTGCGACCAGCTGGGCGTGTTCACGCCGCGTTCCTCGCCGCGCGAAACCCTCTCGGCCGGGCAGGTGGGCTTCACTCATCACCGGCATGAAGGAACTGAAGCACGCGAAGGTGGGGGACACCATCACCCACGTCTCGCCGGCGGCAAAGGATCCGCTGCCCGGCTTCAAGGAAATCAAGCCCTCGGTGTTTGCCGGCCTCTATCCGGTCGAGGCCAGCGAGTACGACGCCCTGCGCGACGCGCTCGAAAAGCTCAAGCTCAACGATGCCTCGCTGCAGTTCGAGCCCGAGGTCTCGCAGGCGCTGGGCTTCGGTTTCCGCTGCGGCTTTCTCGGCATGCTGCACATGGACATCGTGCAGGAGCGGCTCGAGCGCGAATACGACATGGACCTCATCACCACGGCGCCCACCGTGATCTACGAGGTCGTGCTCACCGACGGTACCGTCGAGCGTATCGAAAACCCGTCGCGCATGCCCGAGCAGGCGCGCATCGCCGAAATCCGCGAACCCATCGTCAAGGTGGTCATCTTCGTGCCGCAGGAATACGTGGGTCCGGTCATCACGCCGTGCACCGGCAGCGCGGCCTCCAGCGCGATCTCACCTACCATGGCCGCGCCGTGCATCTCACCTACGAGCTGCCGATGAGCGAGATCGTGCTCGATTTCTTCGACCGCCTGAAGTCCGTCTCGCGCGGCTATGCGTCGATGGACTACGAGTTTCTCGAGTATCGCCCCTCAGACGTGGTCAAGATGGACCTGCTGATCAACGGCGACCGGGTCGATGCGCTGTCGGTCATCGTGCATCGTTCCAATGCGGTCTCGCGCGGCCGCGAGGTGGCCAGCCGCATGCGCGAGCTGATTCCGCGCCAGATGTTCGATGTGGCCGTGCAGGCCGCCATCGGCAGCAACATCATCGCCCGCGAGACCATCAAGGCCCTGCGCAAGAACGTGCTGGCCAAGTGCTATGGCGGCGACATCACCCGCAAGCGCAAGCTGCTCGAGAAACAGAAGGCCGGCAAGAAGCGCATGAAGCAGGTCGGTTCGGTCGAAATTCCGCAGGAGGCCTTCCTGGCGGTTCTGCAGGCCGAGGAGCGCTGATGGCGGGGAGGTGCCGCGCACCGTGACGCTCCCCGGGCACGGTGTCCGTGCTGCCGGCCGGCGGTACCGGACGCCCGGCAGGCTACCCTTTCCGTGATGGGCGCGTTCCTTTTCCCGGTCACGGGCTGTCTGTCCGACCGTTCGTCGGATACCATGACAGGGTTCGCGCATTTTACGTTTGCTTCCTGCTATGTTTGCGTCCGGTTGCGGTTTGCAACCCTGTCTCGCCGGCCGCCGCCGTTCCGTTTCCGACCCATTCCGATCCCGGAGCCCGGGCGTTCGCAGGCGCCTGCAGAGGTTTCCTCGCGTCCCGCTGACTTTTCTGCCGGTTTCCAGATTCCTTCACCATGAATTTCCCGCTCATTCTCTTTCTGCTGACCGCCTTCACCCTGTGCATGTGGCTGCTCGACGTGCTCGTATGCTGGCACCCGGCCGCCGGCGTCACGCGGCCGAACGCGTCAAGGCCTGGGAGCGGGACCAGACGTCCCGGGGGCAAGGTCAGCCCGCAGGCCCGCCAGCAGCTCGAGAGCAGCCTGGTCCGGCGGCCCGCCTGGCTCGACTACACGGCCGGCCTGTTTCCGGTGCTGTTCGTGGTGTTCATGGTGCGCTCGTTCCTGTTCGAGCCCTCCAAGATTCCTTCCGGTTCCATGATTCCCACCCGCTGGTGGGGCGACCTGATCCCGGTGAACAACACAGCTACGGCGTGCGCCCGCCGGTGTTCGACACCAAGATCATCGACGTGGGGTCGCCCCAGCGTGGTGAGCACGGTGGTGTTCCGCCATCCGATGGATCCATCGGTCGATCACATCAAGCGCGTCATCGGCGTGCCGGGCGACACCATCACCGTGCGCCGGGCCGCGTGTTCATCAATGGCGACGAAGCGGCTTTGCACGATGACGGCGAATATTTCGATGCCGATCGCGGCCGCTACATGCAGCGCTATTCGAGACCATCGGCAACGTGTCGCACAAGATGCTGATCGATTTGCAGAACCCGCTGTCGTACCGATGCAACGCACGCCGGAAACCGAAAAATACTGCCACTACACCCCCACCGAGCTGACCTGCAAGGTGCCGGAAAACAATTACTTCGTGATGGGAGACAACCGCGACAACAGTCTCGACAGCTGGGCCTGGGGATTCGTCTCGAGAAAAAACCTGGTTGGACGGGCCTTTTTCATCTGGATGAATTTCAACGATCTGCGAGAATTGGCTCATTCCGGTGAAGGTCCGGCAGCCGGACAGCAGGCCTGCCGTCCGCCGGTTTTCCTTTTGCCAGTCTGGCCGATCCGCTCACATCATGAAAGCTTCCTTTCCGTTTCCCGCCGCCAGCGCGGCTCTCACCCTGGTCAGCTTTGCTGCTGATCTGCATCGTCATCGGCTTCACGTCGCTGGTGGTGATGCGCGTTGTCCCCACGTTCATCGAGTACCAGAACATCAAGAAGGCCCTGGTCCGTGCCGTCAGCTCGTCGGGCAACAACAATCCCGAAGCCATCCGCAGCGTCGTTCGACCGCTCGCAGGCCATCGACGATTTCAGCGCCATCAGCAGCAAGGACCTGAAAATCGAGAAGGGCGCCGGCGAGCAGCTGCAGGTTTCGTTCAAGTATGAAAAACGCATTCCTCTGTTCGGTCCGGCCAGCCCATGGTCATCGACTACGAAGGGGATGCCGGCACGCTGAGGACCATACCCCGCATGACAGGCGCCATTCGCGACACGATCAGACGCACCCTGAAAAATCGTCTGGGCTACCGGTTCCAGTCACCGGAACTGCTGGCCCAGGCGCTGACCCATCGCAGCTTCGGGCGCCAGCACAACGAGCGCCTGGAGTTTCTGGGCGACAGCGTGCTCAACTGCGCGGTGGCCTCCTGCTGTATCGGCGCTACACCACCTCGCCCGAGGGCGAGCTGTCGCGCCTGCGGGCCAATCTGGTCAAGCAGGATCCGCTCCATGACATCGCCCGCACGCTCGGCGTGCCCGATGCGCTGATCCTCGGCGAGGGCGAGCGCCGCAGTGGCGGGCACCAGCGGCCTTCCATCCTGGCCGATGCGGTCGAGGTCCCTGCTGGGGGCCATCTATCTCGAATCGGGCTCGACACGGCCGCGCAGGTGGTCGAACGGCTGTACGCCCCCTGCTCGACAGCGCCGACCCGGCTGAGCTGGGCAAGGATGCCAAGACCCGCCTGTAGGAGTATCTGCAGGGCCACCGGCTGCCCCTGCCAGACATTACGAGGTGGTGGCCACCCATGGGCAGGCCCACCACCAGCACTTCGAGGTGCGTGTGCGCCTCCAGAAGCCCGCCCTGGTCTTCGAAGGGCAGGGCGACAGCCGCCGCAAGGCCGAGCAGGTTGCTGCCCGGGCCGCCCTCGACCACCTGGCCGCTCACGGCGTGCGCTGACGCGAAGCCCACCCGGGGCGCCGCACCGCGTAAACTACGGGCCCCGGGTGCAGCACCGCGTAAACTACGGGTTCCGTTTCCATTCAGGGCTGCCATTGCCCCGTGCACGCGGTGCAGTGCGGCCAGGGACGCCCTTTCCAGACCCGGCAACGAACAACGCGCCATGTGCGCGGCGCAGCGCATCACCGGTGCCGTGCCCATGGTGCCCGTCGTGCCGCTGCCCGCCCGTCCTTCCATGACCCAGCCTTTTTCTCCTGATCATGTCGCCGGTTTTCGCTGCGGCTACGTGGCCCCTCGTCGGACGCCCCAACACCGGCAAGTCCACGCTGCTCAACCAGCTGATGGGGCAGATGCTGTCCATCACGGCCGACCGGGCACAGACCACCCGGCACCGCATCCAGGGCGTGCTCGCGTCCGAACGCGCAGCTGATCCTCGTCGATTCCCGGGCTACCAGACCCAGCGCATCAACCCGCTGAACAAAAATCCTCAACCGTACTCGCCCAGTCCGTCGGCCAGCAGGCCGATGTGGTGGTGTTGGTCACCGAGGCCGGCTGCTGGCGGCGGGAGGATGACCAGATCCGCATGGCTGAAGGGCGATGCCCCGGTCATCGTCGTGCTGAACAAGATCGACCAGCTGCCCAGCGTCAACGAGGGCGCTGCCGCTGATCGCGAAGCTGCATGCGGACCATCCTCGCCCTGGCGGCCATCGTGCCGCTGTCGGCCCGCAACGGCCAGGGGCATCGACGCACCGCTCGATGCCATCGAACAGCATCTGCCGGAAGCACCGCCCATCTACGGCGAGGACGAACTCACCGACCGCCCGAACGCTTCTTTGCCGCCGAGATCATCCGCGAAAAACTCTTCCGGCTGCTGGGCGAGGAGCTGTCCCTACGAAAGCTACGGTCGTCATCGACCGCTTCGAGGAGGAAGGAACCTTTGCCGCATCGCCGCCACCATCATCGTCGAAACGGCGGGCCCAGAAGCCCATCGTGCTGGGGCAGGGCGGCGAACGCATCAAGCGCATTGCCAGCGAGGCCCGGCAGGACATGGAGAAAATGTCCCGACGGCAAGGTGTTCCTGACCCTGTGGGTCCAGGTGCGCAGTGGCTGGTCGAAGGACGGCGCCCACCTGCGCAGCTACGGTTACGAATGAAACCCGGTCCCGGACCGCTCGCCGACGAACCTGGCTTCGTGCTGCACAGCCGGCCCTGGCGCGAGACCAGCCTGATCGTCGAACTGTTCCTGCGCGACCGCGGCCGCCTGTCGGCCGTGGCTGCGGGGGCACGGCGCCCCACCTCGGCGCTGCGTCCGGTGCTGCTGCAGTTCCAGCCCATTGCGTTTCGCCTCAGTGGCCGCAACGAGCTGCGCACGCTCACCCGCGCCGAGTGGCAGGGCGGCATGGCCGTGCCATCGGGCCGGGCGCTGCTGTTTGGTTTTTACCTCAACGAACTGGTCATGCGCCTGCTGGCCCGGGAGGATCCGCACCCCCAGCTTTTCGATGCCTACACCAGCGCGCTGCACCAGCTGGGCGGGCAGGGGCGGATGAACGCATCCTGCGCTGCTTCGAATGGCTGCTGCTGCAGGAAATCGGCTAGCGCCCGATCTGGCGGCCGATCATCAGGGTGCCGCTGCAGCCGGCACGCAACTACCGGATGAACGAAGGGCCAGTGGTTTGCCACCCAGGCTGAAGATCACGCCACATTCAGCGGCCAGACCCTGTTGCAGATCGCCGCGGGGCGGTATGATGCACCCGGCGTGCTGTCGCAGGCCACGCGCCTGTCGCGGCTGATGCTGGCCCTGCCGTGGAGGGCGCCTCGCCCGATACCCGGCGCATCCTGATGGACCTGCAGCGGCTGTGAGGTTTCCTGGGCGCTTTCGTTCCGCATGACCCGGCAGGTCTGGCAAGGTGGTCAGCCTGCCTGCGCGCGGCGCCCCGTCTGCACACGGCTGGGGCAGCGCGGTGACGAAGGCGTCCGTGACACGCTCCAGGGGATTTCTGCACATATCCCTGCGGCGTGCTGGCTCCCTCCCGGGGCAATCCGGCGTTATTGCTCGCCTGCATTGTTTTCACCTTTTTCTTTTTTCCATGATCGAACTCGGCGTCAACATCGACCACGTGGCCACCCTGCGCCAGGTACGGCGTACCTATGAACCCGACCCCGTCTGGGGCCGCGGTCGAGGCGCATCTGGGCGGCGCCGACGGCATCACCGTGCACCTGCGCGAAGACCGTCGCCACATCCAGGATGCCGACGTGAGCGCCTGCGCGAGCAGACGCACATCAAGCTCAACCTCGAAATGGCCGCCACCGCCGAGATGGTGGATCATTGCCCTGGCGCTGAAGCCCGAGATGGCCATGCTGGTGCCCGAGGGGCGGCACGAGATCACCACCGAGGGCGGGCTGGATATCGTCTCGCAGGAGGTCTGCCATCGGGGCCGCCATCGGTCGTCTGGCCGATGCCGGCATCACCACCAGTGTGTTCATCGATGCCGAGCCTGCCCAGGTCGAGGCTGCGGCCCGGGTCGGTGCCTCTGTCTGTGAACTGCATACGGGCCCCTATGCCGAAGCCTTTCACCGCGACGGCCGGGATGTGGACAGTCCTGCCATCCGCCGCGAGATCGACCGCGTGGCCGAAGCGGGCCGGCTGATCCAGCAAGCCGGCATGCGCTTCAACGCCGGGACACGGCCTGAACTACTTCAACGTGCAGCCCATCGCGGCGCTGCCGGGGTGCGAGCTGCACATCGGGCACGCCATCGTCTCGCGGGCCGTGTTCGTCGGCCTGCGCGAGGCCGTGGCCAGCATGAAGGCGCTGATGCGCGAGGCGGCTGCCGACGCACAGCAGCGCCGGCTGCTGCGCGGCTGATTTTTTTTCTGTTTTCCGGGGCAGCCCGCCCTCCTGCTCATCCTTCCCCGCCGTCTGGCCTTTCTGCCGTCACCATGTTCGCCACTTCAGCCAAACCCCTGTCCCGTCGCAGTCGCAACCTGCCTCCCGGCCCGGTCGTGGTCGATGTCCAGGGCCTGCACCTCACCGATGCCGAACGCCGGCGCCTGCGTCATCCGCTGGTCGGCGGGGTCATCCTGTTTGCCCGCAACTATCAGTCGCCCGGGCAGCTGCGGGCGCTGACCGATGAAATCCACGCCTGCCGGACCCCGCCGCTGCTGGTGGCGGTCGATCACGAGGGCGGACGCGTGCAGCGTTTCCGCGAGGGCTTCTCGCCATCCCGGCCATGCGCACGCTGGGCGAGCGCTGGGACCAGGACGTGCTGGCTGCCTGCCGCGAGGCCACCGACATCGGCCGGAAGATGGGCGAGGAACTGCGGGCTGTCGGTGTGGACTTCACCTTCGCCCCGGTGCTCGATCTGGACTGGGGGCGTTCCAGTGTCATCGGAACCCGGGCCTTCCATAGTGACCCGCGTGTGGTTGCCATGCTGGCGCGCTGCCTGACCCACGGCCTGCCGCTGGCCGGCATGGCCAACCGCGGCAAGCACTTCCCCGGCCATGGCTTTGCCGATGCCGACTCGCACGTGGCCATGCCGGTGGACGAGCGCAGCCTGGACGAGATCCTTGCCGACGATGCCGCGCCCTTATGCCTGGCTGCGCGTCACGCCGTCATGCCCGCCCATGTCATCTATCCGCAGGTGGACCGCAAGCCGGCCGGTTTCTCGAAGCGCTGGCTGCAGACCATCCCTGCGCCGGCGTTCTGGGCCTGACGACCGATCTTCTCCGACGACCACCATGGAAGCGGCCACCGTGGCCGGGGGCATCACGGCACGCGCCACGGCAGCGCTGAAGGCCGGCTGCGACATGGTGCTGGTCTGCAACCGTCCCTGACCTGGCCGACGAGCTGCTGGCCAGCCTCTGGAACCGCGGCCAACCCGCACCTGCAGCGCCGCCTCACGACGCTGCCGCGGGTGATGGGGGTAAGCTTGCGGGCATGAACGATGTTCCGTCCCCTGCAGAAGCGGACGCTGCTGTCTCCCCGGCAGTCACGCATGGGCCAGATACCGCTGGCGCCCCGGAGGCTGCCGGCACGCCGGGCGTTGCCGGCACAGCGGACGCCGCCGGTGTACCGCGAGCCAGCGGTACCGGTGAAGCGGCCCTGTGCCGGACGCATGGCCGGTGCTTCGCCATCCCCCGATGCGCCCGCATCGCCCGTTCCGCGCCGCTGCTGGAACGCCCGGCCGACCTGAAGCTCTTTCTGCGCACGCTCCCCGCACCGCCCGGCGTCTCCACCGCGAAGGACGCCAGTGGCACCGTGCTCTACGTGGGCAAGGCGCGTGACCTGGGCGAGCGGGTGCGCCCGTACTTCCGCAGGAATCTGCCCAGCCCGCGCACGCGCAGATGATCTCGCGCGTGGTGAGATCGACACCACCACCGTCGGCTCCGAGGCCGAGGCCCTGCTGCTGGAAAACAACCTGATCAAGACGCTGAAGCCCCGCTTCAACATCCTGTTCCGGGACGACAAGACCTATCCCTTTCTCAGCTCAGCGCCCATCCTTTTCCACAGATCTCGTACTACCGCGGTACGGACCGGCGTTCGCAGTTCTCGGTCCCTATCCCAGCGCCTTTGCTGTGCGCGAGGGCATCCAGCTGCTGCAGAAGATCTTCCATCTGCGCACCTGCGAGACAGCTACTCGCCAACCGTTCGCGCCCCTGCCTGCTGCACCAGATCCGCCGCTGCAGCGCGCCCTGCGTGGGCTGATCGACGAGGAACACTACCGGGCGTGATGTCTACGCCGCCATCACCTTCCTGCTGAGGGGGCGACAAGGAATCCCCGAGGAGATGGAGGCCGAGATGCAGCAGGCCGCTGGAGAACTGCTGCTTCGAGGCAGCCGTGCTGCGACCGCATCAGTGCCCTGTCACGCGTGCAGCACCAGCAGTCGATGGAGATCAACGCCGACACCGATGCCGACATCATCGCCATCGAACAGGCCGATGGCCATGTCTGCCTGAACCTGGCGCTATGGTCCGTAGCGGTCGTCACCCGGGCGACGGCCCACTTTTCCCACCCAGGTGGGCGAGGTGGACCAGGACACGCCTCGCCTCGTGCTCGACGCCTTCCTCACCCAGCACTACGCCGGCGCCACCATTCCGGGCGTGATCATCTGTGCCCAGAAGCCGCAGGATCCGGAAATGCTCGACTGCTGCGCGCCCAGGCCGGGCATCCGGTGGCCTGGGTGCAGGATCCGCGGGCCAGCCGCCGCCGCTGGCCGATGCAGGCCCATACCAACGCGAAGATCGCGCTCACCCGGCATCTGGCCATCGACGGCTCGCAGCTGCGCCGCACGCAGGATCTGCTCGACGTGCTGGGCCTGTCGCTCGATCCGGCCAGCCTGCGGGTGGAATGCTTCGACATCAGCCACACCATGGCGAGGCCACGCAGGCTTCCTGCGTCGTCTACGAAAACAACCGCATGACGCCCGCCAGTATCGCACTTCCAAACATCGGGGCATCGAGCCCCGGTGACGACTACGCCGCCATGCGCCAGGTTCTCCGCGTCGCTACGGCAAATGGGCAGAAGCCCGATGGTCCGCAGCCGGAAGAGGAGGCCAGAAAGCGCAGTGATGTAGCCCGCAGTGCCCGACATCGTGCTGGTCGATGGCGGCAGTGCCAGATCAGCAGAGCCCGCGAGGTCTTCGAACTGCTGGGGCTGGACATCGGTTTGCTGGTGGGCGTGGCCAAGAAGGGCGCAGGTCGGGCTGGAGACGCTCGTCTTTGCCGCTGTGGCCGTGGAGCCGCTGGTGCTGGGCGGAGAATCGCCTGCGCTGATGCCAGGCCCAGATCCGAGACGAGGCCCACCCGTTTGCCATCACCATGCGGGCCCGCCGAGGCGAAGCGCGCAGGTCTCGCGTCTCGAAGAGGTCGATGGCGTGGGGCCGCGTCGCCGCCAGCGCCTGCTGTCGCGTTTCGGGGGCTTGCGCGGCATCATGGCGGCCAGCGTCGAGGATCTGGCCAGCGTCGAGGGCATCTCGCTGCCCTTGGCCGAATCCATCTATCAGCAGCTGCACCACAGTGGTGATACGCGGTGAACCTGCAGTGTGTCGCCCCGTCTCCCGACCCGGGATCCGTGCGTAGCACAGGCTGCTCGAGATGTGTCGCGGACCCACCTCGTTTCCGCGCCGGTCCCGGCCGTTTCCTGACGGAATTGCCTGCTGGCAGGGCATCGCATACGGACAGAGGGCTGTAACGCAACAACCTGTGTCACCGGAGCCCCCATTTTTGTCTGTTCCGGCTGATGTGATAGGCTTTGGTAAAATAATTTTCCGATGTCCTGACAGACCTGCACCATGGCCTTCAATCTGCCCAACCTGCTCACGTGGCAGCGTATCCTTGCCATTCCGCTGCTGGTCTGTGTGTACATGCTCCCCTTCGATGCCTGGGGCGAACCCAGCCGCAACCTGTGGGCCACCGTCATCTTCATCGTGGCCTCGCTGACCGACTCGCTCGACGGTTGGCTGGCACGCCGGCTGGGCCAGCAGACCGAACTGGGCGCCTTCGACCCCGCCCGACAAGCTGCTGGTCTGCGTGGCGCTGGTCATGCTGCTCGATCTCGATCGCGATCAATGCCGGCATCGCCATCATCATCATCGGGCGTGAAATCACCATCTCGGCCCGCGTGAATGGATCATGCGCATCGGCGCCCGCAAGAGCGTGGTCGTCAACTGATGGGCAAGGTCACACGGCGTGCAGATGCAGGCCATTCCCCGCTGCCTATCACGATCCCATCGGCCAGTTCGACTGCCAGTACTGGGGCAGCTGGATGATCACCCTGGCCGCCATCCAGACCTTCATCTCGATGGCCTACTACCCGAAGCAGGCTCACGCAGCTGCAGGACGCAGCAGTCTGAAACCGGCTTTTCCGGCGTGTCCGGGGCCAGCTGGCTTCGCGGGCACTGGATCGTGCACTGACAGGCGCTGTGTTCAGAAAAGGTCCTTCGCTGCGCGGGCTCGCCCCAGGGAACCGACTTCACCGATGTCGGACCGAACAGGGCTCAATGGCTCGACATCTGATCGCCCATGGCCCATCTCCAGAGAATGTCCATGGACAGCTACCGGACAGGAGTCAATGCGCGGCAGGACTTTTGTGAGCTTCAAAGCAGACATCGAGATAGGGGTGCAGCCTCTGCTGCACATTCGCCACACCACCCGGCATGCGGGTCCGCACCGGGCGGTTCGAGAGGACATTCAGGATGATGCCAGACGGGGCAGGCAAGACTGTCGAACCATGACAGGGTCAGCACGCTGTATGAGCAGCATCGCACTGTTGTGCCACCAGCGCCGGCTGTTTGCCGCCACTTTCCGGGCCACTTTCGTGCTTGCGCCCATGGCGCACAACTCCTGAACATGGTCTTCTGCTTCACCGTCTGAGCTGGATGGCCCGCAGCCGGTGACGTATCCATTCATCCAGCTTCGCCAGACGCCTGTCGTTTGCGCCAGTCTGAAATAGGCTCTCCATCCCAGCAGCAATGGGCGAAGCCCATCGACCACCTGTTGCATGCTGCGTCCGCCACTGCGGCGGGTCAGCCAGCGCACACGCTGCCTGAAGGCTATCACGGCTTTTCAGGGCCACCTCCGTTTGACGACCTTTCGGAGCCATCCAGAAGCTGAAGCCCAGAAACTGCGGCCAGTGAAGACGCTGCCACCGCACCTCTTGATCTCGTTGATCCGCAAACGCAGCCTCGCCGTCACAGCCGGCGCAACAGCGCATCACCAGTCTGCGCCTCGCCCGACGACCGTGCACATATACGTTACAGTCGTCGGCATACTCGAACGAAGCAATGCCCGCGCGCCTCCAGCGCCTTGTCCACCTCATCGAGCAGCAGGTTGCCAGCAGCGGCGACAGCGGCCCACCTTGCGGTGTCCCCTCGTGCCGCTCTACGTACGCCGCCATCCAGTTCCGCGACCAGATGCCCGACCAGACCACGCCATCATCCACGCGCTTTAATCCAAGGATGTCGTGATTGACCCGGTCAGAACTTCTCCAGACGACATCCACCACGATCTTCCTGCCGGACTGGATGTACGACTGCGCGGCCAACACCGCGTCGTGCGCACGCCGTCCCGGGCCGAAAAGCCAGCTGTGTTCACTGAAGCCCGGATCATCATCGGCTGCAGTACCCAGCAGTGCCTGCTGGATCAGTCTGTCCGTTACCGTCGGGATGCCCAGCTCTCGCTGTCCACCCCGGCTTCGGAATCATGACCCGTCAGCCGGGCTGGGCCGGTACGTCCCCTCAACAGTGCTTTTCGCGGATTCGCGGCCATTCGGTCTTGAGCTGCCGCCGTCTGGTCGATGTCCAGACCATCCACACCGGCCGTCTCGATTGGCCTTCACCCGCCCATGCCCGCTGCATGTTGGTTCTTTCCAGAACTGCATCGAGCAGCCTCCTCCTGTGTCTTCGGTGTCATGTCGCGGGCCGCAGGCTTCATCACGATGCGCCCTCGGGCTTTCACCCCTACTCACCGCGTATGTCGCCCCACCCGTGCAGGCTTCGATGCATGGCCTTTGACATCGACACGATCCTGTCACACATCCTCCTCGTTCGGTCCTTCGCCTCGACCCTGTGTCCCATCATGGGGCTGGTCCTGCTACTACGACCTCTGCTGACTTCTCGCTCCGGCTCGACACCGTCGCCCTTTCGAGCATAAGGCGATCTCCCCAGGCAGAACGCACACCTTCTCTGCACGACCGCCGGATTTACGTCACCTCGCTCAGCCACAAGAGCTTGCGGTTATCGCCCGCTCGCCCTGCTCGGCAACGCCTGTATCCGGTTCTGTACATCGCCCGCAGATTACGCTCCACGCTTCCTTCCCACGACTCGGTCGCCCTTGTGCAGTTGCGCTTCACTTCACCCACTGTGGCCAGCTTGTGGCGGGACTTGCACTCGCAGGTGTGCGCCCATGCTGGGCGCACATGAAAAAGCCGTTCGCCCGGACAACAGGCAAACGGCTTTTGGGGTATCTGGAGGCGGAGGTCGGAATCGAACCGGCGTCCACGGCTTTGCAGGCCGCTGCATAACTCACTCTGCCACCCCGCCAGAGAGAGATTTTACCCAATTCCTGTTCTGTCAGGGTCGGATCAAAAGCTCGACTGCGACAGGCATCATGCCGGGCAGGGGCCACGCTGGTCACGCCGCCCTGCGCAGGACGAAGTGTCATGCCTGTAAAACGGCAGCCCTCACCCTGCAGTGGTGCATGGCTGCCAGTGTCCGGCCGGTTTGCGCATCCTCCCCGCTCCGGGTGCTCTGCGTCCCGTGGCATGTGTGCCCTCATGTCCGGCTACCCTTTCTGCGCCGGCGGATGGACTGAGGACGACACCCGGATGCCCAACGGTCTCGGCGCTGCCGCAGATCCACCTGTTTCAGGCACAGTCCGGCCAGACGGCGGGATCTGCGCGGCATCCCGGTGGAGTGTCCACGGGCTCAGGTCGCGCGTCACCGTACGAAATCGGCATAACGCAGCTTGATGCCCACCGTTCGGCCTGCGTAGCCCTTTGCGTGCAGATCCGCCGCCGTCTGCTCGGCAAGGCGGGTGAACAGCTTGCCCAGCAGTGCCCGGTCGTGCACGGCATGCAGGTCGCGCTCGAAGGTGGTTTCCGGCTGATGCTGACCGGCTCGCCCCGGTCGGCCACGGGCCGGTCATCGCGTCCCCAGAGCGGCATCGTGCAGCCATCGTCCCGAACGCGCCCCGAAAATGCCGAACCAGCCAGGGCAGGGCGCAGGCAGCCAGCTGCGCAATGGTGCTTATTCCCAGTGCCTGCAGCCGCGCATCCGTGCGCGGACCGATGCCATGATGAGCCGGCAGGGGCAGGGGGCCAGATCCGCGTCTGCAGGTCCTCCGGTAGATCATCGTGATGCTCATGCGGCTTGTCGGAAAGTCGCGGCCATCTTGGCCAGCAGTCGTTCCGCGCCACACTTCGACCGAGCAGCTCAGGCCCGTTTCGTCCTGATGCGCCGCTGGATGCGGGCGGCCAGCGCACGTCCGCCATCCCGCTGCACGCCGGGCAGTTCCGTGAAGTCGATGAACACTTCATCGATCCTGCGGTCCTCCATCACCGGCGCCTCCCGACAGGATGATGGCCTTTGAAACGCCGCGAATACGCCCGATAGCTGTCGAAGTCCGCGGGCAGCAGGATGGCCTGCGTGGGCACAATCCGCCGCACGGGCAAAGCCCCATGCCCGGAGCCCAGAGACCAAAGCGGCGCCGCTACAGGTGGGCGGTGGTCGTCACCCCACGTCGGTAGCCCTGCAGGCGAGGAAAGTGAGCCGGATCGATGCCGGCGTGGACCTACGTTCCGCTCTCCCGTGTGCCGGCTCGCGCGGGCCAGATAACGGGCGTCCGGATGCGGAGCTGTCGATCGTGCCAGCAGCCCGGCTCAGGTCTGGCGGCCGCCTCCGATCACCACCGGCAGATCGCGCAGCTGTGGAAACTCGCAGCAACGTCACCGAGGCAAAGAAGGCATCCATGTCCAGGGTGGGCGATGCGCCGTTGCCGGGAGCGGGCAGTTGGCGGGGGGGGGGGGTTGGGTGGGGGGGGGGGTGGTGTGTGGGGGGGGGGGTCGGGTCTGTGGCTGGCTGCATGGGCTTCTTTGGCCGGTGCGATGTCTCGGACGGCCACGATGACGTCTGGCAACGAAGGGCCGGCACGTTGCTTCGGCCCCGGAAAACCCGGGCGCGCTTAGCAGCATCAGAAACCAGTCGCCGCACGGATGCATCCGGTATGCAGCGTCTGCTCTGTTTCCATCCCTGAGGCCGACTGGCATGTTTCCAGAATATCGTGATCTGATCACTCAAGCTGAAACACCGAAGACTCCTCGCATTTTGCTATCGTCTTTTCGACAAACACAACGAACTCGACCACAAGGTCAAGGCGCTGGAATCGGGGGTCGAGCATGGCGGCGCCGTCGAGGATCGAGAATCTCAAGAAAGAAAAACTGCGCCTGAAGGACGAGAGATGTACGCCATCCTGCGCAAGGCTGACGGCACGCTCATCCGGACGGGCCGGGCAGGGCACTCGCTGTCCCGCCCGGCCTGCCGTATTCGCGCTGCCGGCAGGGCAGTTCTGCACCGCTGCCGCTGCGCATTCAGAGCGCCTGCGTCCCGCGGAAGCGAAGCCAGACTGGCTGTGGGATCGGGACAAGGCGCTGGTGCGGGCCGGCCGTTACAGCAGGGCGTCCGGCGCTCGCCGCGTTCCGTACACCACGCACGGGCCCGGCCCACGCGTGATCAGCGGATCGAGCTTGCCGGATGCGACCGATGGATTTGTTGCTGTAGGGCAGCTTGCAGCAGGATGAAGCGCATGGCGTTGAGGCGGGCGCGCTTGCTAGCAGTCGCTCTTGATGACCGTCCAGGGCGCATCGGCCGTGTCGGTTTCGAAGAACATCGCTTCCTTGGCGCGGGTGTAGTCCTCCCGGCACTTGTCCAGCGAAGCCTTGTCGATGGGGGCTCCAGCTTCCACTGCTTCAGCGGGTGGGCCTCGCGCTCACGGAAGCGGCGGCGTGCTCCTTGCGGCTCACGCTGAACCAGAACTTCACCAGGTGGATGCCGCTGCGCACCAGATGGCGCTCGAACCCGGCGCCTGCTTCATGAACTCCTGGTACTCCTCGCTGCTGCAGAAGCCCCATCACGCGTTCGACGCCCGCGGTTGCAACGGCTGGCGGTCGAACAGCACGATCTCGCCATGGGTGGGCAGGTGCTCGATGTAGCGCTGGAAGTACCACTGGCCACGCTCGGTGTCGGTGGGCTTTCGAGTCGCCACCACACGGGCGCCCCGCGGATTCAGGTGCTCCATGAAGCGCCGATGGTGCCGCCCTGCCGGCTGCGATCGCGGCCCTCGAACAGGATCACGACAAGGCTGGCCGGTTTCTTGGCCCAGGCCTGCAGCTTCAGCAGCTCGACCTGCAGCGCGAATTTCTGTTTCTCGTATGGCCCCTGCGCATCAGGTTCTTTGTAGGTAGCCGCCATCGCGCCAGTTGTCGGCCAGTTCCCTCGTCGGGGTTGTCCAGCGTCTGCCGGAGTTTTCTTGGACATCTGCCCTTCAGGGCCTTGCGGATCACCGCCCGGTCATCGGGGCGAGGCGCCTTCAGAATGGCACGCAGTGCCTTGCCCCGTTCGGTGACGGTCTTCCGGTCGGTATTGTCGAGGATGGCGCCCACGGCTTCGAGCTGCTTTTTCCTGGGAGGCCTCGACCTTCTGCCCGGTGACGAACTTCTCCAGGGCCTTCTTGCCCAGATTGGGTGGCGGTCGCCCTGGCTAACCCGGCGAACCTCGGCCGGCAGCGCGGTGGTAGGGCTGGTGCCGCCTGCGGCGACGGGGTGACGGGCTGGGTGGCCCGTGCCGCGGTACGACGGATGCGGCCCGCGGGTGCGGGTTCTGCTGTGCTGGCCGTGCACGGTTCCCGGTGGCCGTGCGCGCAGCAGCAGGTGTCTCCGTGGTTTGCGCAGCTGCCTGACGGTACTGGCAGCGGGCTTTTCGATAGCGGTGGTAGATGAATTGGAAGATGCGTTCTGCATTCAGCCTGTCCTTTGGATTGATAACGAAATCTGAACTCATTCGGAAGCGGGTCGCGCATGCTCCATTGTCACAAATGACTATGCGCCTATGGCCAAAACCCATTTTGACACGTGTCAAGACGTGACGGAATCCGTCGGAAACCCGGAGATTTGCTCAACCGATGCGTCGACTGCGCGCTAACGCGGTTGTGCGTGGTCCGGCAGCCGCGGGATCCAGCGGGTCATGGCCCTGAGCGTATCGTCGTCGAGCTGGCTGTGGCGGCATGGAGACGGCAGTGACCACGCCCTCCCTTCAGGATGCGCTCCGCCAGCAGCGCCTCCGCCCTGGGCTGATCGCGGTACCGGGCGGCAACGTCGGCGAAGGCCGGTCCCACCACCTGCTGTCGCGCCGGTGACAGGCCAGACAGTGATGGCTGGTCAGCGGTTTCTCGGCGCGTGCGGCCTCGGCGGCCGGCATGAGGGCGGGCGGCCGAGGCCGCCGAAGCCTGCTGGCTGGTGGACGGTTCATCAGCGGTTCCTGCTGCCGCGGGCGCCGCGGGTTTCTGTCTGTCGTCCGCGCCTGCCGAACCATCCGGGCGGATCGGCAGGGCGGTACCTGCCATCATCCTGCGCGCCGGTGCCCTGCAGCGGTGGTGAGGTGGTGGTGGCTCCGTCCGGTGTCTCCGGGCCGTCTGCAGCCGGTGCCCCGTTGGGGGCGGGATGACCTGCGTCTGCCGTGTCATCCGGGCGGGAGCTGCGAGAGGACGTGGCGCTGGCGGCGTTAGTACCTGCCCCCGGGGTGATGGTTCATCCCGAGCCCAGCAATATCAGCGACAGCGGCACCATCAGTGCCCAGCGATGCCGCTAGGGAGGCGATGCCCCGGCAAAACAGGGCCATGCGAACGGGTGGATGTAGAAATATTTCATACACTCAAAGCATTTGCTTACATTTGACCCCCAAAAATCAGTGCCATACGCGAGGATGTAAAACGACAGTATAGAAAACCTGAGGATGCTTGCAGCCACCGATGTTGCAACAGATCCTGAAATGCTTTTGGGACAGGTTGCTCCTACAAGTTCCCATAAACATCAATACACAATAGACAACATACCGGAAAAACGTTGAAATTTTGGTAGATAGCTACGCCTTTGCTGTAACGAAAGTAAGGATCATGAGGGGGTTTGCAATTGACATTGGTTAGCTTTGACATTGCAAACCCATTGATTCTATTGGTTTATGTGTATCACTGGGCGGAAGTTGACACGAAAGTGGTCCCCGGGGTCGTGGGCCGTGTAATGAGGGTTTACGATCATTCCGTTTTGTTAATTTTTAAAGAACAGGATCTAGTACCGACCGTATTCTTCGCCTGCACTCCGAAAACAGGGATTTTCAGCGACTCAACGTGCTGCAGGAATTCTGCAGAGAACTCGCGTCTGGATGCATTCAGGTTGTCCCCTTTTCCTCTCTCTCTCAACAGGCGGAGAATCGATCGTGTCCCAACCCATTTTCCATCATCCCCGCAGACAGGCGGCGTCCGCTGTCTGTCACAGGGCTCCGCGTAGCGGTGTTCGCCCGGTGGCGCTGTCCACTGCGGCTGCTGCTGCCGGGCTGGCTGCCGAACCTGCCCTGGCGCAGGAAGCCGCAGCTCATGAATCCATCCAGAACCCGCCGGTGCTCCAGGGGCGCCACGACGGATACCGCAACAGCTGGTGCCACCGCCGTTCGAGACAGGCTCGTGCGCAGTGGCGAGGCTGTCGTCGCGCAGGGTGAGGCTGTCGCGCAGGATGCAGCCATCGAGCCGACGCGGACCAAGACCATGACCCCTGAACGTGGGTTATGTGAACACCTATCTGTGAACCCCACCTCCGGCAGAGTGGTCGACTGCGCATCTGCGCAGCATGACGCCCGCGACAATGCCCCGCTCGTTGCACCGACCATCGATGTGGCGCCGGGGACGCGGATGAACGATCACGCTGAACAACAATCTGCCGGCGGAAGATATCGGCCGTCATGCAAGGATATCGTCAACGGTTTTCACTGCCCCAACACCACCAACCTGCATACGCATGGTCTGTGGGTGAACCGCCGGGACAAGGATGATGTGCCCAGTGATGACATCTTTCAGGCCATCAAGCCGGGGATCATCGCAGTACAAAATCGACATCCCGGCCGATCATCCGGCGGGTGCTTCTGGTACCACACCCATTTCCACGGTTCGACGGCGCTGCAGGTATCCAGCGGCATGGCGGGCGCGCTGATCGTCCGGGAGACCGTCAGCCCACGGCCCAGCGCGCAACGCGATCTGGACACCCTGCTGCAGTTCCACCGGCAACACCCAGGTGCAGGAGCGTGTGGTGATGCTGCAGCAGATCCAGTACGCCTGCCGTGGTGCCGATGGCGAAAGATCAAGCGGGCTGCAGCGCCCGATGGTGCCATACGGGCAGGTCAGGAACAGTCAGCCCTACGCCTGTGATGGTGGCGAGGCTGCCGCGTGAAGATATCGATGATTTCGGCCCCCAACGGCTGGTTCAACAGTGGCCGTCACACCACCATCAATGGCACGACCATGGCGCGCTTCGTGGGTGCGGTGGCAGGACGTATGGAACGGTGGCGCATCATTCACGGCGGAGTACGGGAATCGATCAACCTGGAATTCCGTCCGGCCGTGCTGAACAACATGCCGCCCAGCGAAATCCGCAATCTCAGCGGGGCGCAGGCTGCAGAACTTCATCAACAACAACTGTACCGGTGCACCACTCACCCATTACCGGGTTGCTGCCGACGGCCTGACCATGGCCAACATGCAGCCGGCCACAGAACGGTGTTCCAGCCCGGTTACCGCTGGGATCTGATGATGACGTTCCCGCGTAACGGCTATTACTGCGTCATCGACAAGTCGGTACCGGTCGGCGGCAGTATCAACACACCCAAGCCGGCACGGCAGCGCGGCCGGCTCCGCAGACCCTGCTGGGGTATCGTCCAGGTCAATGGTGGTGTGGACATGGACACGACAGCCATTCCCGGCTACGTGAAGCAGCAGATGCTGTCGCTGGCCGACGCCAACATCTTCGACGAGCAGATGAGGGGCTGCCGTGGTGGCTGATCTGAACGACGGGCCGAAACTTTCGCACTTCACACCGCATGCGACCATTGCGCAGTCGGAGCTGAACCAGCCCACCCGGAAGATACGAGTTTCTCGATCGTGGCACAAGGATCCTGCAGCCAACATCCCGGAGGTGGTTTCACTACTACGTCGACGGCAAGGAGTATGACCCCGAACGCCGATCCGACTCCGCGCTGAAACCGCAGGAATGAATTCTCCTCGATGGGGCCTTCGCATCCTTTCCACATCCACGCCAACCCACGTTCCAGATCGTGTCGATCATCGACCCGCAAAGGGCGTGACGTGAGCGGTTTTCGATTGCCCCGGACAATTCCGATCCACCATCGACACCCAGTTCCGTGGCCTGCAGCTGTGGAAGGACGCCATCATGATCAAGCATCTGCGCGCCGGCGCAGAAGGGCGTGTGAGCCATCCGAGGTACCTACACGGCCGCACATCCGAAAACACCCGCCACGAGCGCTACTGCTGATTTCCTGTCACGCGCTGCCGCCATTCTCGACCATGCAGGGACGAAGGCATGATGGAAGCGTTCCGTATCAGCTGATCCGAGTACAAATGTGGCCACCAAGCATGCGCCCATCCCGGTGTGCAGCACCGACACCTCGGACGGCGTCAGGATTCCGCAGCCTACGGAGTGAAGAACCCGCTGTCCATCCCGGAAGGAGGGCAAGCCGCGAGACCAGCATGATGTGTTCCTGCCGAAGCGGTGATGGGCTGAAAGAGGAGCCCGTCCGGGAGCAGCACTCGGCTGCCGGATGAATGCATCCGTGACGTGCGCAGCCTAGTCGTCTCGCGCTCCGGAACCTCGAGATGGATGTGATCTTCACAGATGGTTCGTCCTGCTCCACGCTCCCAAGCGGAAACAGAACGAGCTTGACAGTCTGTCTCCGGGGTTTCGATAAGAGGCTCTCCGGCTGTGTTGCGCTCATTTCTTCATGCTGTGATCCAGCGGTAGCAGCTTCCGTCATCTGGCTGAACCTGTGGCTGGGTGGCATGGCCATCTTGTATCGGCCCTTGCCACCCCTTGGTGATGTGTTCTGAAGTGGTGTCGACCGCCTTGGGATCATCGCCATATTTTGCGGCCACTTCTGCAGGCGGACCGACCAGCTTCTTGTCGGTCTTGTGACCGCTCATGCAGGCTGCGTCTGGGCCTGTCGGCCTTTGCCTTGTCGGCATCCGACAGCGGCTCGGCCCAGGCAGATGTCGACAGCGTACCCAGCGCCAGGGGCAGAATCCAGACTGCACAGCAGACGGGGAAGGGCGCGTGGATGATTTGATGTCATGGCATTCACTCTTCTTGTTGTCGGTGCGGAATCATCCGGTTCTGCAAGGCCAGACGCCATGAAAAGGGCGGCCGTCCTCTGGAACCAGCATGGGTAGCCCTCTGCCGACGATGTGCCAGAAGCCGCCCCTGACACTATATAACCATTATTAAAATCGGCGAAACGCGGCATGGCATGATTGCGTTTCGTCAAATTTTCCCGGAACTGGTCTCTCGTATTTTTCGATGATCGTCAAATGACCGCCGGTGTGCTGGTTATTGTTTTCATTCTGGAGTTGTCTTTGTGAAATCGGTTATTTATGCGATGTCTGGCCCGAAGTGGTGTGCTCTGTATTTTGATATTTTTAAAGTTCAACCATCCATCTACCTGATCGCTGTGCATTTTGCCGGGCATGACATGCATTTCTGATTTGATATCTGTCATGCTGATGTCCGTGGTCCGCCGTGCTGGTGATTCCGGCGCTGCGTCATGCAGTGATACTGATGCAACGCGCCGGACCCCCATTTTTGTCCGTACACAAATCGTGATCCAGATCAAAAAGAAGCGAATTCTGTCCCGCCCATGGGGCGCGCTGTGGCGTGTCGTGCAGGTGTCGCTGGGGCATTGCATCACGGTGTACTCTCGTCAGTGGCTTTTCGCATGGCATGCCGGCTTCTGTTGTGTGCCACGCTGGCTTCTTCGCTACGTGTTTTGCCGTGCCTTGCGGTGCCTTCGTCTCGAAGTGTGGTTGCCGTTTCCCGTCGGTGTTGTCCCGCCCGGGCAAGACGGTCAACCTTGTCCGCGCGGCGCCCTTGTCAGCGCCTGGCTGGCGCTGGGGTGGGATGAGTCCCATGACACACGCTCAGTCCGCCCCAGCTCGCCACGTACCGGTCCCCCAGGCCTTCAGGGCCGAGATGACTCGAGTTCCAGCGTCCGGCCTTCGTCGGTCAGCCGGTATTCCACCCGGGCGGCACTTCCGGACAGATCGTGCGCCGCACCAGGCTGTCCTTCTCCAGCTCACGCAGCTGGTTGGTCAGCATCCGCTGCGTGATGCTGGGCAGCAGTGCGCCGCAGTTCGTTGAAGCGCAGCACCTCTCGGTCAGCAGCCGGTAGAGGATCACGCCCTTCCACTTGCCACCGATCAGGTTCAGGGTGGCTCTCGACCGTGCAGCCGGCCGCACAGGTGAATGTCGCGGCGGGTGCGTCCCATACAGGTTCCTTTCTTTGATACCGCATATGCATTTATATACTGCGTGCACAAAATGTGCGTACTGGCGGAAAAACTGCGTTCTTCCATTATCTGCAAATACCATCAAAAATAACGCCGAAGCGTATTTCTGCAGATATCCAAAAGGAATTCTGGCACAGAGAACGCCAGGACGAATCATGACACCATGTGTACCAAACGCAACAATCGTTGCCTGTACGTGACGTGATCGCCCGCCATCATTGCTGGCCTCTGCTTTATGAGGGGTGTTCACATGCCCGACACATGATCACGACAGTGTGATACCCGGGCGGGCAGCCGGCGATCCGTGTCCTGTCCTGCATGCCCTGGAGCGTTTCGTGGTGGGATGAATGGGTCCATCGGCCGCTCTGTGGAGGCGTGGGGATGAGGCAGTCCGTAACACGCTCATCAAGGAGAGCCCGACATGAAAGCCATTGGTTTCAGCCAGCCACCGCCCGTTTCCGATCCGCAGTCCCTGGTCGATATCGAACTAACCCACTCCCCGAACCCGGCGAACAGGACCTGTTGGTTGCCGTGCAGGCCATCGCCGTCAATCCGGCCGACGCCAAGGTACGTTCGTTTGCTCGTCCGCCCGAGGGGACCTGGCGTATCCTGGGCTGGGATGCGCGGCACCGTGCAGGCCGTGGGCTCGCGCGTGACCGCCTTTCTGCCGGGGGATCGGTTCACTACGCCGGCGCGATCAACCGCCCCGGCTGCGATGCCGGGCTGCAGGCCGTGGATGCCCGCATCGGCGCATGCACCCGTTCGCTGGACGATGAAGCAGCGGCGGCGCTGCCCTGACGGCCCTCACCGCTTGGGAGGCCCCGTTCGATCGGTCTACAGGTCAGCCAGCCGGTAGCCGGGGCGGCCGATGCCATCGTCATCATCGGTGGTGCTGGGCGGGTGGGCCTCGATGACCATCCAGCTGCTGCGTGGCGCTGACCGGTCTCACCATCATCGCCACGGCCTCACGCCCCGAATCGGTGGCGTGGGTGAAGCAGATGGGGCTCACTACGTGATCGATCACGGCAAGCCGCTGGCGGCGCAGGTGACGAGGCCCTCGGTATCGGCCAGCCGGGCTTCGTCTTCTCCACCGCCGATACCGACCGCTATCTCGTCCGATATCGTCCAGCTGATCGCTCCGCAGGGGCGCATCGCGCTGATCGATGACCCCAAAAACGCTCGATATCGTGCCGCTCAAGGGGCAAGAGCCTGTCGATCCACACGGGAATTCATGTTCACCCGCCCGCTGCAGAACACGGCCGACATCAGCCGGCAGCAGGAGATCCTGCGCAAGGTGGCCCGGCTGCAGCAGACGACGGACGCATCCGGAGCACCCGCACCCGTCGCTGGGCACCATCGATGCTACGAACCTGCGCAAGGCACATGCCCTGCTGGAAAGCGGCCGTACCTCGGCAAGCTGACCCTGGCAGGGGTGGTGAGAGCGCCCGGACACGGCCGGCGCAGCGTCTGTTCTGGCTGTGGCGGAGCCCCGATGCATGCGCAAGGTCGTGTCGCGAGTGCAGACCGCGCCGCGGTCGCCGTCATCGTCCTGCATGTGGCAACGCTGGCGGCAGGCCGGGAACTCGGGCACACTCCGCAGTCTGTCTCCGCTTCCCGCTGCCATTGCGGCCTCGGTTCATGAACGCATCCCTCCCGCCCATTCGTCCGTTCGTTCGTCTTCCCATCCCTGGCGGCCGGCAGGCCGTACGAGAACGCCACCCGGATGATCTTCCTGCTGTCCGGCCTGGCCGTGGCGGCCTGGGCCTCGCTGGTGCCGTCGGCCAAGGCGTGCCACTGGTGAACGAGGCCCAGCTGGGCCTCGTGCTGCTGTGCCTGGGCATCGGCTCCATTCTGGCCATGCCGGTGGGCGGCACGCTGGCCACCCGTTTTGGCTGTCGCGCCGTGCAGGGTATCAGTGGGCTGGTGCTGTGTGGATGCCTGCCCGTGCTGGCCATCGTCAGCAGCGTGGCCGCGCTGGCGGCAACGTTTTTCGTCTTTGGTGCCATGCTCGGCACCTTCGACTGCGTGATGAACATTCAGGCCGTCATCGTCGAGCGCGACAGCAACCGGCCGCTGATGTCCGGTTTCCACGGTTTCTACAGCCTGGGTGGCCTGCTGGGCGCGGCTGCCACCAGCAGCATCATGGAGCTGGGGGTGTCACCGCTGCTCAGCGTGACGATGATCGGTGCGCTGGGCCTGCTGCTGATGCTGGCCAGCTGGCGCCACATGCTGCCGTGGAGCAACCCGTCGGAGGCGGGCCGGCCTTTGCGCTGCCGCGGGGCATCGTGCTGTTTCTGGGGGTGCTGTGCTTCACCGTGTTTCTGGTGGAGGGCTCGATGATGACTGGAGTGCCGTGTTCCTCACCGAACGTCATGCGCATGTCGCTGGCGCAGGCCGGCTACGGCTTTGCGGCATTCTCGCTGGCCATGACCTTCGGCCGTCTGACGGGGGACCGCATCGTGGCCCGTGCGGGACGGCAGCGGGTGGTGATGGCCGGGGAGCGCTGGCGGTTCTGGGCATCCTGCTGGCCACGTGGGGGCGTCCTGGCCACTGGCGCTGGTGGGGTACGCGCTGGTGGGGCTGGGATGCTCCAACATCGTGCCGGTGCTGCTCACCGCCGTGGGCCGCCAGACCAGCATGCCGCAGAGTGTGGCGCTGCCGGCCATGACCACCATGGGCTACGCAGGCGTCCTGGCCGGGGCCGGCCAGTATCGGCTTCATCGCCCACCATACCAGCCTGGGCGCGGCGTTCGTGCTGGTGGCGGCGATGATGGCCAGGGGTGGCCATCAGCGGGAAGTACCTGAAGGTTTTGATTCATAGAACCGGCCGCCCCTTCGGCCTCGGCACGCTGCCAGGCCGGGTCGGCGACAATCTGTCCCAACCAGCGCCCGATTTCCGGGTAGTCGCGGGTTCCCAGCCGTCGCTGGGCGGCCTGCAGCGGAAAGCTCATCATCGTCCGCCCCCGTCAGCGCCTCGCCACACGCCAGCGCTGCCCCTGCAGCGACTGCTCCACACGGCCCAGATGCAGCGCAGTTCTGTGGAAAGATCCACGCCCTGCAGGACGCCATCGGTGAACTTGCGCGCAAAGGGGCCGGGCAAAAGAAGGGCATGGGCGCCGTTTCGGCCCGGCCCATCAGCAGGGCCAGCACCATCAGCGGCATCAGCGAGCCCTCGGCATAATGCAGCCAGCGCTGGTACTGCCAGTATTCGGGCGTCCCGGCCGCAGGCGTGAAGCGGCCATTGCCGTAGGTCTGTATCAGGTAATCGACGATGACCCTGCTCTCGGCCAGAACCAGCTCGCCATCCTGCAGCACCGGGCCTTGCCCAGCGGGTGGATGCGTTTCAGGGCATCCGGTGCCCGCAGGGTTTCAGGATCACGTCCGTGCTGGTCCAGTTCGTAGAGGCACGCCAGCAGTTCCAGCAGCCAGAGAATGCGCAGGAGCGGGACTGGTCGAGGGCATGCAGGGGTGATCATGGAAACTTCTCCGAAAAAGTAGGGGAGCCGCGGACCGCAGGGGAGACCAGCATACCGGATTCGCCGGATGCACGGGGCGTTCCGTTCAGGTTACGGCGCCGAGGACATCGGGAATCCGCTTCGCCAGAAAAATCGCAACACCCGCACCCGCAGCGGCAGATGCCCGCCTTGGCCCACGTACACGGCGTGAATGGCTTCCTCGTCGCCTGGGTTGGAAGGCTTCCAGCACGGCACCAGCCGCCCGGCGGCGATGTCGTCCCGCACCTGAAAGGCGGCCAGCCGTGCCAGCCCCAGGCCGGCCAGCGCCAGGTGCCGCAGGGCTTCCCCATCACTGGCCTGGGCGTTGCCGCCGATGGGGATGATCTGGGGCGCTTCGCGGGATGCGGGGGCAGCCCGGCGCGTGGCGGCCGCCCCTGCAAGTGCCTTTCAGCCCGGGGGCCTCGGCGCCGGGTGATGAGGCGAACCCACAGGACTGGCGCAGCAGCGGCCATCCCGGCTGTGCCCGTGCGAGTTGGCGCCCAGCCGGTCGTGCAGCAGCAGATCATCCGGTGTGGCCGGCACACGTGTGCCGCCAGATACGCCGGGGCCCCACGATCACCATCCGCGTGGCGCCCAGCCGCCGTGCCACCAGGCTGGAACTCTTGAGCGGTCCGGCGCGCACCGCCACATCGGTACGCTGTTCCAGCAGATCCACCACCTCGTCGGTCAGCACGATGTCCAGCGTGACCTCCGGATGTTCCGCCAGAAAGGCCGGCACCAGCGGCAGCAGCAGATGGTGTCCGAACGGTACGTTGGCGTTCACCCGCACCCTAGCCACGCGGGCGGCATGGGCGCTGGCACAGCGTTCGGCCTCGTCCAGATCGGCCAGGATCCGCACGCCACGCCCGTAGAACGCGCAGCCCTCGGCCGTGAGCTGCAGCTGCCGGGTGGAGCGGTTGACCAGCCGCGTGCCCAGCCGCTGCTCCAGCCGGGTGACCAGCTTGCTGACCGCCGAGGGGGTCATGCCGCAGGCCCAGCGCCGCGGCCGAAAAACCGCCCAGTTCGATGACCCGCACGAACACTTCCAGCTCGCCGGAGCGGTTCAGATGGGGAGATGCCATGTGAATTCAGTTCGTGAATGATGTTCCATCGGGCAGTCTAGTACAGACAGGCCAATGCGGTCATGATGCGGGCTTCGCCATTCAGGAGACCGGTATGCCATCGACCATTGCCTGGGTCGCCAGCTGGGGGAGCCAGTCCCCAGCCGGTGTGGGGCGGGACTTTCTTTTGTGCGCCCAGCATGGGCGCACACCTGCGGGTGCAAGTCCCGCCACAAGCTGGCCACAGTGAGTGAAGCGAAGCGCAACTGCACAAGGGCGACCGAGTGTGGGAAGGAAGCGTGGAGCGTAATCTGCGGGCCGATGTGCAAGAACCGGATACAAGGCGTTGCCGAGCAGGGCGAGCGGGCAGAAAACCGCGAAGCTCTTGTGGTCAAGGCGAGGTTGCGTAGATCCGGCGGTCGTGCAGAGAAGGTGTGCGTTCTTACCTGGGGAGATCTCGCCTTATGCTCGAAAGGGCGACGGTGTCGAGCCGGAGCGAGAAGTCAGCAGAGGGTCGTAGTAGCAGGACCAGCCCCATGATGGGACATGGGTCAGGCGAAGGACCGAACGAGAGGATGTGTTGACAGGATCATGTCGATGTCAAAGGCCATGCATCAGAAGCCTGCACGAGTGGGGCGACATGCAGTGAGTAGGGGTGAAGCCCCGAGGGGCGCATGTCGTGATGAAGCCTGCGGCCCGCGACATGACACCGAAGACACAGGAGCAGGGCTGCTCGATGCAGTTCTGGAAAGAGCCAACATGCAGCGGGCATGAGGCGGGTGAAGGCCAATCGAGGGAACGGCCGGTGTGGATGGTCTGGACATCGACCAGACAGCCCGGCAGCTCAAGACCGAATGGCGCGAATCCGCGAAGCACTGTTAGGGGACGTACCGGCCCAGCCCGGTACGACGGGTCATGATTCCGAAGCCGGGAGGTGGACAGCGAGCTGGGCATCCCGACGGTAACGGACAGACTGATCCAGCAGGCACTGCTGCAGGTACTGCAGCCGATGATTGATCCGGGCTTCAGTGAACACAGCTACGGCTTTTAGGCCGGGACGGCGTGCGCACGACGCGGTGTTGGCCGCGCAGTCGTACATCCAGTCCGGCAGGAAGATCGTGGTGGATGTCGATCTGGAGAAAGTTCTGACCGGGTCAATCACGACATCCCTGATGGATCGCGTCAGAAAGCGCATTGGAGATGATGGCGTATGCCGTCTGGTCCGAGCGTATCTGAACGCGGGAATCATGGATGGCGGCGTGGTCGTAGAGCGGCACGAGGGGACACCGCAAGGTGGACCGCTGTCGCCGCTGCTGGCCAACCCTGCTGCTCGATGAGGTGGACAAGGCGCTGGAGGCGCGCGGGCATTGCTTCGTTCGGTATGCCGACGACTGTAACGTATATGTGCACAGTCGTCGGGCAGGGCGAACGGGTGATGCAGCTGTTGCGCCGGCTGTACGGCAGGCTGCATCTGCGGATCAACGAGTCCAAGAGTGCGGTGGCCAGCGTCTTCACTGGCCGCAAGTTTCTGGGCTTCAGCTTCTGGATGGCTCCGAAAGGGGGTCGTCAAACGGAGGATAGCCCGGAAAGCCGTGATGGCCTTCAGGCAGCGTGTGCGCTGGCTGACCCGCCGCAGTGGCGGACGGCATACAGCAGGTGGTCGATGGGCTTCGCCCATTGCTGCTGGGATGGAGAGCCTATTTCAGACTGGCGCAAACGACAGGCGTCTGGCGAGAGCTGGACGAATGGATACGTCACCGGCTGCGGGCCATCCAGCTCAGGCAGTGGGAAGCGGGGCAAGACCATGTTCAGGGGAGTTGTGCGCCATGGGCGCAAGCACGGAAGTGGCCCGGAAAGTGGCGGCAAACAGCCGGCGCTGGTGGCACAACAGTGCGATGCTGCTCAACAGCGTGCTGACCCTGTCATGGTTCGACAGTCTTGGCCTGCCCCGTCTGGCATTATCCTGAATGTCCTCTCGAACCGCCCGGTGCGGACCTGCATGCTGGTGGTGGTGGCAGGGTGCAGCCCCAGAGGGCTGCCCCTCATGCCGATTCCTACCAACCTGCCCGACATGCTGCATGATCAGACCGTGCGCCGGTGGTTCGCCCTCAGCCTGGGCGGTGATCTGCTTCGTCTGGTGTTTACCAATGCCCATGGGCGTCAGCCGCTGCAGCTGGGGCGTGTCACGTGGCGCTGCCCGTCGCCGTCATGGCGGCGGGGAAGTTAGCCGGGAGGCCGCGGTGCCGGAGAGACGTGATGGCCGGTGCCCGGTCACGGTGACCTTTGGCGGGCGTACGGATGCTGTCATTCCACCCGGCGCAGCCGTGGTCAGTATTCCGGTGAAGCCTCGTGGTGCCGGATCGTGGGCAGCTCATCGTCAGTGCATGGCTGCGCAGGCAACCCCCGCAGACTTTCCATTGGGATGCCCGCCAGACCAGCTGGATCGCACTGCGACCAGACGGCGGATGCCCTCGTTGCAGGAGACGTACTGCGTGCGGATGAGAACATCGATGCGCTGGCGGGCCGCGCGCGGAACCGCACTGTTCAGTACCACCGCCCGCCCGCTGCTGGCCGGCGTCCATACGGCCCGGGGCGGCCAGGTCGGGGATGCCAGGCGCCCGGCCATGGGCACGCAAGGCCGCGAACCGTGGTGGTCTGCGGGCGATTCGATTACCGATGGGGCGACGGCCAGCCTGGATCGTGATGGCGCTGGCTCTGATTTTTCTGGCTCGCCCGGCTGGCACCACGTGGTGTGGCTGTCGCCAATGCGGGCATATCGGGGCCAGGCTGCTGTCGGACGGCATGGGCGTCAATGCCTTTGGCCCGCCTCGACCGGGATGTGCTGGCCCAGCCCGGTGGCTAAGCCTGATCGTGCTGCTGGGCATCAACGATATTGCCTGGCCCGGCACGTGCCTTTGCACCGGACAGCCCACGCCCTCGCTGGCTGAACTGCAGGCAGGATTCCGGCAGCTGGCGGAACAGACTGCGCGGGGCATACGCATCATCGGTGCCACGCTGCCCCCTTCGAGGGGGCGTTACCCGATACCCCGCTCGACAACCATTACCACCCGGATGAAGGATGTGCTGCGCCGGCAGCTCAACGACTCGATTCGCCACAGCGGGACATTCGATGCGGTGACCGATTTTCGATGCCGTGCTGCGTGACCCGCAGCATCCTCGCCCGCATGGCGCCGCCGTCTCGATTCCGGCGACCACCTTCACCCGGGGATGCCGGCAATCGTGCCATGGCCGGGGCGGTCGATCCGATGCTCTGTTTGCCGGCGATGCATCCGGTGCCCTCGTTTTCTATGAATCCTCGAGCGAGTAATCACCATGCTGTTCACCCTGTACCACCTGGGCCGGCTGACCCTGCCCAACTGTATCGTCATGCCGCCCATGACCCGCGCTCCGCGCTGGTGCCGGGCCATGTGCCTGCCCTGATGATGGCCGACTACTACGCCCAGCGTGCCTCCGCTGGCCTGATCATCACCGAAGGGACGCAGATCAGCCTGCAGGACAGGGCTATGCCTGGACGCCGGGCATTCACAGACCCGAACAGGTGGCTGGCTGGCGGCACGTGACGGATGCCGTGCACGCGGCCGGCGGTCGCATCTTTGCGCAGCTCTGCATGTGGGGCGCATATCGCACACCGCCCTGCAGTCCGGCGGTGCCGCGCCGGTGTCGTCGTCACCGCTGGTGGCCGAAGGCGTGAAAGTCTCCCATCGACCCGGAGGGCAGGGGGCCGGCGTCAGGCGGGCGCAGATGGTGCAGCATTCCGCACCCCGCGCGCTGACCGAAACGGAAATCGGCCAGATCGTGCAGGATTTTGCCACCGCGGCGCGCAACGCCCTGGAGGCCGGTTTCGATGGCGTCGAGCTGCATGGCGCCAATGGTTACCTGATCGAGCAGTTCATCGATTCACAGCCAACACGCGCACCGATGGCTGATCGGTTTCGGCCGCCCCTTCGTGGCCAATCCGACCTCCCGAACGCCCGCAGCACGGCTGGCCCTGCCGAGCCGGACGCCACCCGCTTTTTCGGCGGTGATGCACGGGGGCTGACCGATTATCCGCGTCATGATGCGGCATCGCGGCGGGCGTGATGATCATGCCATGCACGGCAGTACGGAGCATCCGGCGCCGGTGCGTGTCGGTGCGGCATGCCGATGGCGTCACACGTGATGCACGAAGCCTGCCTGCGGACCAGACCTCGCCATCCGCGCCGAAAAATGACGGAGAATGCAGGGCTATCCGAAACCCCTGCCACCCCGCCCGCACCGGTGCACAGACGACACCCCGTGACGGCGCAGGGATGGCAGGCGTCCTGCTCCCGCCCATGACCCGCATCAACGTCGTTCCCCCGGTCGAACTTCTGCGACCAGCACCTGCTGGCCGAGCACCGCGAACTTACCCGCATCCCCAACGCCGTGGCCCGTGGTCGTTTCAACCTCGAGGGCCAGCCCGCCGACTACAGGCTGGGCGAAGGCCATGTCCGCTTCTTCTTCGACAAGCTGACCTTCCTGCAGCAGCGCTATGCCGCCCTGCACGAAGAGTGTCTAGCCTGCGGCTTCAACGTCCGGGACATCGGGCCCAAGGATCTGCCCGATACCCCGCGTTGCGGCGTGACTACACCCCCACCGACCACGCCTTCACCATCAACCGCGCCCGCATCGCCGAGCGCATGCCCAAACAGCCGCGATTCACACCGCGCAATCCCCGCCTGAACGCAAAAAGGAGTGCGTGCGGGGGCGAATACCAGGAACCTCCTTGGGCGCCTTCTGGCTCATCCCGATCCTCGCCCCAAAGCACTCGCAGACTTTTGCAGAGGTTCCACTGGGTCATTACACAGGGGCGCAGGTGAGGGTAATTCGGGAAAAGAAATGCCTTTCCTGATGCGCTCCCATGCCGCCCCACCCGAAGCTGTCTTCCGTGTGCCGCGTCCGCTGCAGGAAGCGCCTCCATGCACACCGAGCCTCACCGCGACACCGACCTTTCACCATCTCGAAAAGCACAGCCAGAAACGGCGACGGCCCCTGTCTCCGGAGCCGTCGTTCTGCTGCAACAGGGGCGCCATCCTTCCTGCGCCCCGGGATAAAGCGACCTCACAGCTCGTTCTCGATCTGGTCGAACTGCTCTGGATGGCATCTGCCGATGCCCGCAGCTTCACGATCTCCCCATCGCCGAGCGGCGTATCCAGCACCTGCTCGACCCCATTGGAACCCAGCACGCTCGGCAGCGACAGCGCCACGCCCTTGATGCCATACTGCCCAGTGCAGAATGCTCGACACCGGCTGCACCGAATGCTCGTTGCGCAGGATCGCCCTCGCAGATCCGCGAAGCCGACAGACCGATGGCGAAGTTGGTCGCGCCCTTGCCGGCAATCACGTGGCACTGGTCATCACCGCGCCAGATCGTCCAGCACGATCCGGCGGAAGACCTGCTGCCGCTGACATGGTAGTCGGCAATGAGCACCGCACCGATGCGGGCCACCGACCACATCGGAAATTCGCCGTCGCCGTGTTCACCGATGATCGAGGCATGCACGCCGGAGGTCGAGATGCGGGCGCGGTCGGCAATCAGCCGGCGCAGACGCGACGAACCAGCACCGTACCACTCGAAATCACCTGGTTGGTCGGCAGGCCCGAAATGCGCTGGGCCACCATCGTCAGCACGTCGCAGGGTTGGTCACCAGAATGAACACGGCTTCCGGTGAGGCATCCACCAGCTTCGGCAGCATGCCTCTTCAGATGCGCATTGTCCCGACCAGCTCCAGACGGCTCTGGCCCTGGCTTCTGCTTGGCACCGGCCGTGATCACCACGATGTCGCTGCTGTCGGTCACGGCACAGTCGCTGCTGCCGGCCACGTGAGGCCAGCCGGTGAAGTGCGAGCCGTGCGCTCGTCGGCGGCCTCGGCCTCGACCTTCCCGTGGCAATGTCGTAGAGCGAAATCTGGTTGGCGACCGCCGGATCAGTGCTGCATAGGCCACCGCCGTGCCGACTGGGCACCTGCGCCCACTGACCGAAATCTTTCTTCCTTTTGCCATGTGACTCTCCTGAGATTCGCAGATCCAGCCGGCAGCTGGAGGCGCGCCGTGCCGCCGTTCGTCCCGCATGCCGGCACCGGGTGAACGCCACCACGCCTGCCTGGCGAGACCGGATTCATGGGCGCTTCCCGAGCCTGTGGCATCAGGGCCTCGCTGTAATGGGTGCTTTAACCTGGCTGACGATAAGGGCCTTTCCACTGGGTGAAGCTGGTACATGTGGCGCGTGTCACGGACCCACCTGCCCCCGCACCGGATCGCCAGGTGGACGCGGGACTCTTTGCGGGCACTGACATGCGCCGGGGCTTTCGTGCCATCTGCACGCGCGCGCGAACGGGCCGGATCATCGGCGATAACGCTATGGCAAAATCATCCGCATCCAGAACAGCGCCGCCTACTCGGAAGCCTCCATCCGGGTACTGAAGGGGCTGGAACCCGTCCGCCAGCGGCCGGGCATGTACACCCGCACGGAAAACCGCTGCACATCATCCAGGAAGTCATCGACAACGCGGCCGACGAGGCGCTGGGCGGCTTTGCCCGGCAATCGATGTCCGCTGCTGCGCGATGGCCGCGTGGAGGTCGACGACGGCCGGGGGCATCCTGGTGGGCCTGCATCCCGGAGGGGGTGCCGGTCATCGAGATCGTCTCACCCGCCTGCATGCCGGTGGCAAGTTCGACAAGACGTACGGGGGCGCCTCACAGCTTCTCCGGCGGCCTGCATGGCGTGTGTGTCGGTCACCAACGCGCTGCGAAGGCTGGAGGTGACGGTCTGGCGCAGGGCGACAAGGATGCCCGTGGCAACCGGCTGGCTCACACCATCGCCTTGCCGATGGCGAGCTGGCGAAAAACCGCACACCGGCCGGCGCTGCAGGATGAACCCGCCTCGGGCACCCGGGTGAGCATCAGCCCAATCCGAGTATTTCGACAGCGCCACCATCCCGCTGGGCGAGCTGGAACGACTGCTGCGCAGCAAGGCCGTGCTGCTGCCGGGCGTGAAGGTCACGCTCATCGAAAAAGACCGGCGAGACCCGCCAGTGGCAGTACGACGAGGGCCTGCGCGCTACCTGCTGGAAGAGCTGGCCCAGGAGCCGAGGCGGAACCGCTGGTGCTTTCGAGGACCAGCAGTATGCGGCGGCCGGTGACGACAGCTTTTGCCGAAGGCGAGGGCGCCCACTGGGTGGATGGCCTTCACCGAGGGCTGGTCTGCCGCTGGCGCGCGAGTCCTATGTGAACCTCATCGCACCCGCGGGTGGCACGCACGAGTCGGGCCTGCCGAGGGGTGTTCACGGCCATCCCGGGCGCTTCATCGAGCTGCACAACATGCAGCCCAGGCGTTCGCCTGATGGCCGAGGATGCCTTCGCCCGCGCCAGCTTCGTGCTGTCGGCGCGGGTGCTGGACCTGCAGTTCCAGGGCCAGACCAAGGAGCGGCTCAGCCTCGCGCGATGCCGTGCGGCTGCGTCGGGCGCGGTGCGTACGCGCAGCTCGAGTTCTGCCTCAACCAGCACGTGGACCAGGCAGCGCAAGCTGGCCGAGCTGGTGATCCGCCAGGCGCAGGCCCGCCAGCGCTCGGCCCAGAAGGTGGAAAAGCGCAAAGCGGCTCCGTGGCCGTGCTGCCCGGCAAGCTCACTGACTGCGGAAAACGCACCGACATCGCGCGCAACGAGCTGTTTCTGGTGGAGGGTGACTCGGCCGGCGGCTCGGCCAAGATGGGCCGTGACAAGGAGTGCCAGGCCGTGCTGCCGCTGCGCGGCAAGCTGCCTCAACACCTGGAGACCGAACCTGGACCGGCTGTTTGCCACAAACATCGAGATCCACGACATTGCCGTGGCTATCGGCGTCGATCCGCATCAGCGCGCGACACTCGCCGGACTCTGGGCGGGCTGCGCTACGGCAAGATCTGCATCCCGTCGGACGCCGACGTGGACGGCCCGCACATCCAGGTGCTGCTGCTCACGCTGTTCTTCCGGCATTTTCCGGCGCTCATCGATGCCGGGCACATCTACGTGGCCCGCCCGCCGCTGTTCCCGGTGGACGTGCCGGCCCGCGGCAAGCACCGCCGCAAGATCTACCGCATCGATGCCCGCGAACTGAAGCACATCGAGGACAAGCTGCGCAAGGATAGTGCCTGAAGGGGGCAGCTGGACGGTGCAGCGCTTCAAGGGGCTGGGCGAGATGACGGCCGAACAGCTCTGGGAAACCACGCTGAACCCGGCCACTACGGAGCCTGTCGCAGGTGCGCTAGCATTCCGCCGATGACACGGCAGCCCAGTTCACGCTGCTGATGGGCAAGGGGCGAGGCGGGCGGGCGGCGCAGCTGGCTGGAGAACGGCGACCAGGCGCGCGCCGATGTATGACATTTTCGGGGGCGCCCGCGTTGGGTGACCCAACGCATCCATGGATACGGTGAAGAAAAATCCCATCCTCGACGAGGAAGAAAGCAGTGATGGCCCTGACGCTGGCGCGCTATGCCGAGCGGGCTATCTCGATTACGCCATCTCCACCATCCGCAGCCGGGCGCTGCCCGAGTGACCGATGGCCAGAAACCGGTGCAGCGGCGCATCCTGTTTGCCATGCACAGATGGGGCTGGGCCCCACGCGACAAGCCGGTGAAGTCGCCCGCGTGGTGGGGGATGTGCTGGGCAACACCACCCGCACGGCGACTCCGGCCGCCTACGATGCCATGGTGCGCATGGCGCAGGATTTCAGCCTGCGCTATCCGCTGGTGGACGGGCAGGGCAACTCGACCGCGCGATGGCGATGGTGCCGCAGCCATGCGGCACCGAGGCGCGGCTCACCAATTCACGCCCGCCTGCTGCTGGACGAGATCGATCAGGGTACCGTCGATTTCGTGCCCAACTGCGACGGCCTCCACCGAACCGGACCTGCTGCCGGCCCGGCTGCCGATGATCCTGCTCAACGGGCAGTCAGGCATTGCTGTGGCCATGGCCACGGAGATTCCATCGCACAACCTGGTCGGAAGTGGCCCATGCGGTCATTGCGCTGATCCGCGACCCGAAGCTCGCGCACGAGGCGCTGATGGACATCCTGCCCGGGCCGGATTTTCCGGGGGCGGGCAGATCATCAGCAGCCGCACCGACCCGTGCGAAGCCTATCGCAGTGGTCGTGGCTCCATCCGAGTGCGGGCGCGCTGGCACATCGAGGAGCTGGCGCGCAGCCAGTGGCAGCTGGTCATCGACGAGCTGCCGCACGGCGTGTCCGCCCAGAAGGTGCTGGAAGAGGTCGAGGAACTCAGCAATCCGAAGGTGCGCACCGGCAAGAAGGCGCTGACGCCCGAGCAGCTGCAGACAAAGCAGCAGATCCTGAACGTGATGGACGCGGTGCGTGACGAGCGGGCCGCGAGGCGGCAGTGCGCCTGCGTTCGAGCCGCGTACCGAAGATCGAACAGTCGCTGCTGGTGAACACCCCGCTGGCCTGCACCAGCCTGGAAACCTCGGTGTCGATCAACCTGGTGATGCTGGGGCGGACAGGCGCCCGCGCCAGAAGACACTGACCGACATCCTGCAGGAATGGATCGATTTCCCGGCTGCACACGGTGCGTCGCCGCAGTGCAGCCACCGGCTGGGCAAGGTGGAGGACCGCATCCACATCCTGGAAGGCCGGCAGCGTGCGCGCTGAACATCGACGAGGTGATCCGCATCATCCGCGAATCGGATGAGCCCAGACCGCGCGCTGATGCAGGCGTTCGGGCTGACCGGAACGGCAGGCCGAGGATATTCTGGAAATCCGCCTGCGCCAGCTGGCCAGGCTGAGGCCATCCGTATCGAGCAGGAGCTGAAGGCGCTGGAAGACGAGCGGAAAAAGCTGCAGGGTCTGCTGAGCAGCGAAGCCACACTGAAAAAGGCGGTCATCCGGGAAATCTGAGGCTGACATCAGACTTATGGCGACGACCGCCGCACGTTGATCGAAACCGCCGAGAAGGCGGCGGTGGAGGCGAAGCAGGTGGAAGAGCCGGGTGACGGTGATCATCTCGGCAAAGGGCTGGGGTACGCGCCCGTCAGGGGCCATGGTCACGATGCCCGCCAGTTCGGCTTCAAGACGGGCGACAGCCTGCAGGGGGCCCACGAGGTGATGACCACCGATCTGGTCTACGCACTGGCCAGCAACGGCCGGGTGTATTCGGTGCCGGTGGCCGGGCTGCCTCGGCGCGGGGCGATGGCGTGCCCATCACGAGCTTCATCGAGCTGGAGGCCGGTTCGCAGATTCTTCGCCTTTGCCGCGAAGCCGATGCCCACGTGCTGCTGGCCACTGAGAAGGGTTTTGGCCTGACCTGCGTGGCCGCAGACTCGGCAGAGCCGGATGAAGGCCGGCAAGCACTCTCATGACGCTGGAAGACGGTGACGTGCCGCTGCCGCCGGTGCTCTTCGACCCAGTTGATCCGAAGACGGGGCAGACCGTGGTCTGCTTCAGCGATGGCGTGGGCGGTGGTGACAAGGGTCGGGTGGTGCTGACCCTATCCGGTGGCCGAGGTGAAGACGCTGCACAAAGGGCGGCCGGGGCGTGACGCTGATGGGGCTGGAGAAGAAGGAAAAAGCTGCGTCAGGTGATCGTGGCCGGCGAGGTTGCGCTGGTGGTGACCGGCACGGCCGGATGGCGAAGGCCCAGAGCCGCAGCATGACGGCTCCGGGAAATTGCCGCCAACGCCGGCACCCGCGGCCGCAAGTGCGCAAGCGCTGATCCGCGCTGGAAGGAGGTACGGCTGTGGACCCCGGGGACGGAACCGGGTAGGACGGCAGGGATCTGATAGCCCCTGATCCGTCCCGGAACCCCGCCAGACGTGAAGTCGGGGGTCGGCGGTAGATATGGGTCCGGTGCCGGCGCGGCACCCGACCCCGGCTGGCGCTGGTGCTGATGGGACTTGGGCCACTGGCACCGGATGAGCCATGCGAAGCTGCATGCCCGCCCGCATGGCGGCAGGGCATTCGGAACCGGCAGAAACATCAGGTGCCATCCAGCCCTTTGAAAGGCAGTGCGATGGGGCCTTACTTCCAAGAAAGTGCCGCATCGTGCATCCCGCTGTCTCGCTGAGCCCTTCGGCTCGGACCGTGCAGGGACGGTCGCCGGTCTCGGGGAAGGGGATCGGTCACCGAAGGTATCTCCTTCCCGGGGCGAGCAGCCCTGCACATGCACAGATTTCAATAGTCGGAAAATAACGATTTCGCACCAATCACGACCATGAGCGAAGCACACAAGGAAACCCTGGGATTCCAGACCGAGATCAAGCAGCTGCTCGATCTGATGATCCACTCTCTCACAGCAACCGCGACATCTTCCTGCGCGAGCTGATTTCCAACGCATCCGATGCCTGCGACAAGCTGCGCTTCGAGGCGCTGGACAACGATGCCCTCTATGCCGGCGACAGCGATCTGGGCATCTGGATCGAGCCGACCGCAGGCCCGGACGATCAGCGTCCGCGACAACGGCGTGGGCATGAACCGCGACGAGGCCATCCGCAACCGGGCAACATCGCCTCGTTCCGGCACGCGCGAATTCTTCAGCCAGCTCACCGGGCGATCGCGCCCGTGATGCCAGCCTGATCGGGCTCGGGTTCGGCGTGGGCTTTATTCGTCGTTCATCGTGGCCCAGCGGGTCACGGTGGAAAGCCGCCGCGCCGGTGATGCCGAGGACCAGGGTATCCGCTGGTATCGACGGGCGATGGCGAATTCACCATCGAGACCATCACCCGCAAGGAACGGGGGACCACGGTCATCCTGCAGGCGCGCGACAACGATGCCGACGGCGAGGACGGTCACGAATACGACTCGCCGCTCGATGCCTACAAACTGCGCCAGCTGGTGGCAACTACCTGACCACATCGCCGTTCCGGTGCGGATGAAGGCCGAGGAAGTGGGACGCCGAGAAGCAGGAAATGGAAGAAACCGGCGAGTGGGAGGTGGTCAACCAGGCCAAGGCCTCTGTGGCTGCGCCCGCGCAACGAGGTGACGGAAAAAGGAATACGACGAGTTCTACCGCCACATCACGCGCACGACTTCGAGGGGCCGCCGCCTACACGCACAAACTCGTGTGGAAGGCCGCAGCGAATACACCCAGCTGCTCTACATTCCGGGAAGCATGCGCCCTTCGACCTGTGGGGACCGTCAGCAGCGCCACGGTATTCGCCCGTACGTGCGGCGTGTGTTCACCGCGGACGAGCCGCGAGCAGCTGATTCCGGCCATTCTGCGCTTCGTGCGGGGCGTGGTCGATTCCAGCGACCTGCCGCTGAACGTCTCGCGCGAGATCCTGCAGGAGAGCCGCGACATCCGGCTGATCCGCGAGGGCAACGTCCGCCGTGTGCTGACACTGCTGGAGGATCTGGCCGAAACCGCAAGGCGCGACTATGTGCGCTTCTGGCGTGCCTTTGGCCAGGTGCCGAGTGAGGGCGTGGGCGAAGACAGCAAGAACCGCGAGAAGATCGCCGCGCCCTGCTGCGCTTCCGTACCACCGGCGAGCCGATCCGCATCGACGTGGATGGCGGACGCTGCACCGAAGGCCGCCGGGGTGAGGATGGCATCGAGGATGCCGTCATCAAGGGTGAAGAGAACACCTGACACCGCTGCGGCCGATGGAAAGCGCAAGGACGCGAAGCGACGCCGACGAGGACGTGAGGAACGCCGACGGCCTGATTTCGCTGGCCCAGTACAAGGCGCGGATGAAGGAAGCGCCAGAAGGCCATCTACTACATCACGTCCGGAATCCGAGGCCGGTGCCCGCCAGAGCCTGCATCTGGAGATCTTCCGCAAGAAGGGCATCGAGGTGCTGCTGTCCGACCGTGGATGAATGGATGCTGTCGCACCTGCACGAGTTCGACGGTACGCCGCTGGTGCTCGGTGGCCCCTGTGGCCAGCTCGATTCAAGATCTGGAAGACGAGGCCGAGCGCAGGCCAAGCGAGGAAGTGGCGGCCGATTACAAGGATCTGGTCGAGCGCCTGAAAAACCACGCCATGAGCGCGTCAAGGACGTGCAGCGTCAGCCACCGTCTGACGGATTCGGCAGCCTGTCTGCTTCGGTGAGCACGATGAGTGCCACGCTGAACGCATGCTGAAGCAGGCGGCCATGGAACGCCCACCCGCAAACCGGTTCTGGAGATCAACCCGGATCACCCGCTGGTGCAGCGCCTGAAGAGCGAGGACGGCTGCTGACGACCGGGTCCAGCCTGCTGCTGACCAGGCCACGCTGGCTCGATGGCGGCAAGCTGGAAGATCCGCGGGCTTCGTGCGCGCCGGATGAACGACCTGCTGCTGGCCAGCGGCGGGTGAGCGGGCGGGCGTCCGCCGCACGGGTGCATGTCGCGGTGGCGAATGAGTCCATGAACGCGTACCAGGGCTACGCGCCGGACGACCGTGGCCCATCGTCCGTTTGATGGAGACAGGATTTTCGGCGGAGGCCGGTCTGTCCGCTCAGAGCGACAGCGTCGCAATGGCCCGCCCACTTCACCGCCGGCAGGCGCAGACGTTTTTCCAGCAGCCTGGATGGTCCAGCAGCTGCTGGCGGCTCACCCGCAACGGAGGCCCTTGAGTGCCAGTAGCACGCGAGGTTGCTCTTCGTCCTGCGGATCGAGCAGCAGCACCTGCGGGAAAAAGCGCCCGGATGCGCCTCGCTGCGCAAAGGAGGCGACGGCCAAACAGGTTGACCAATTACATGCCGGGCTCGGCCAGGGTGCGGTGACAGCTGCGGTAGAACGTGCCGTTGTCGTGCACCGGGCCGGCGGTATCTTCGTCGGGCCAGGTCCACCTGATCACGCCGAACTGGCCGCGATGGGCCGGATCACCCACTGAGCGGGCGGCATCGTCCGCACCAGCTGCAGCCGTTCGTCCTCGCGGCAGGCAACCACTGGCGGCCACCCAGGGCAGACGTTCGCTGATCTCCACTACGGTCAGTGCGGTGCCGGCGCAGTGGCGGTGAGCATGAACTCGTCAGCGGGCGGGCTACCCGCAGTCCCAGCTGCAGCAGCCGGGCAGGGGCCCAGCAGACTGGCAGCCAGGCCATCATGTCTTTCCACGTAGGATGGTGCAGCTACCAGCCGGTCCGGCCTTTGATGTCTACGGCGCCCTCGCAATCCAGGCGGTCAGCTGCGGGCGGATGCGTCCAGTTCGGAGCCGATGACGGTTCCTGAAAGGCTTCGCCACGGCGGCCACGGAATGCGTGCCTGCATGGCGGAGAGCGTAGCGACATGGTCCTCGAGCGCTGGCATGGACTCTTTTGTCCTCGCGAAAATCCCCGCTGACGTGCAGAGACAGGGCGGCAGGTTTGCGGAATTCTCAAATGTTTCAGATGTACCGGGCCGCGAATGCATCTGTCGAAATGCCCGGCTTGATCCCGGATATGTTTCAGGTCAGCAGCAGGCCGCGCAGGCAACGCAGCCGGTCTTGAGGATCAGCGCGCTCACCACGACGATGAACGCCTGGCGCACGAAGCCTGACCAGAAAAGAGCGCCGCGCCCGCACTTCAGGCTGCTGAAGGCTGCTGGCTACGGCCATGACGGTGCGCCCAGCGCCCACCAGATATGTGGCTGAAAGCGCGCAAACAGCCCCAGGGCCAGGAGATTGCGGCGATGTCTGCACCCTGGCATGGGCTGAGGCCAAAGTAAATCGCACCCAGGAAACGACGGTTGCAGCGACGAAGAAGCCAGCGGTGCCCGCTGAAGAAGCTATCGTAGCATTTGCCCAGGCGGCGATGGTGCACATCAGCAGCCTGGTGGTTTCGTCGCGCAGCGGGCGCGATTCCGGTGCCCATGTCCTGCCGGAGGTGAGATGAACACGCCAGCAGTACGGAAGGGCAGCAACCGGCGAGAAAACCCGGGGTCGATCCAAGATGTCCGCGCCACCAGCGCCCAGAAAGGTACTGACGAACGCGCAGCATGCGTCGCCGCAGGGTACGCCGGCTATACTGCCACGCCGAAAAGGAGGTGCCCAGACTGAGTACCTTGCTGGTGCCGAGCGACGTACAGAGGCATCCGGAAAATAGGGCTGAAATGAGGACGCCTGCCACCGCCCGCTACGGCGCCCGTCAGTCCGGATGCAAAGGAAGGAGCGTGACGATCAGCCATATCCCGGCGGCGCGGTTCCACTTGCAGGCCTCGCCATCGACGCGTGCCGACTGGGCGGAAGCGATGCGCTCCAGGGAGCAGCTTCTTATGCCGGTTTTGGGGAACGGTGCCCAGCCTGTGCCTGTAAATACGGTAAGCCCAAACGGCGCTTCACCGCCCGCCAATGCTGGCAGGTTTACGATGCAGGCCCAGCTGCTTTTTCGCCCATTTCGAACCGAATCAGGCCGCCCCACTGGCGCTGGCGTTCATGTCGCCAGATCAGCCTGTGACAACGGCGTCTGGTGAGGTGCCACATGACGGCGCCGCCCGTAGCAGCATGCACGCTGTTGCCGGTGCGGCGGGCACCGCCTTCCTGCTGCGACCGGAGGCCGACCCGTGTCTTCAATCCTGGGTCTGCCGGAAATTCCGGGCTACTCGCCTGCGGCGCTGCGTTCTTAATACCTGCGCTCAACTTTCCTGACTCACTCGTCGATGGTCTTCCGCTGGGCGGCGCTGCCGCCACGCCATTTCCCGGGGTACGATCCTCTCGGCTACCGGCGCACGCCGGTACCGGCGGCAGGCGCGATGGCTGCGCGACCGGCTGGCTCACGTCAGCCTAAAGACTGCGGACCTGCTGGCCGGGCATTCTGGTCAGCGACGCTTCTCATTCCACTTCAATCTGCGGGTGGATGCGGCGGGCCCAATGTGCCGCTGATCTCGAGCCAGCCGTCTTCTCGTTCCCGCCTGGCTGGGGTACCGACGGCAATGAACGGCCGCTGCGCTCGCTGGCGCTGGTGCTGTCACTGGCCAGTTTCGACTGCTCTTCTGCCCGGCAAGGGCCCATTTTCCGCCATCAGCTTAACCGCGCGGGTACGGGCGCAGGAGTCGATACCGCAGCGCGTGCCGCCAGTGGGCGGCGCAGCTCTGGCGTAGTCGCAGGCGCTACGGCGCGCCGTCAGCCTGCATCAGGAAGCGATGGTCGGCGATCGGGACGACGTCACCGCCTGGCGCCAGCGTCGGAGAGAGGGCGTGCTGCCGGCGGCATCGTCTGACCCACGCCGGCTGCGGGTGCTGTGGCCGCCCACCGCCGTTCGCATGGCGCCAAGCGATGTACTGTCGCAGGCGGACCAACCAATGGCTTATCGTGGGGGTGCCAGCGCTACGTTGCTCGGCGTTTAGCGCCCTGCCGGAACGCACCGCATGGACCCACGCCGGTTGCCGCCGGTTCTCAAACTGGGGATTGAGGCATGCCTTTGACGCCCAGATCTGTAATAATACCAATCCTGCATCGAGAATCCGAGCAGCGGCATGAGTCTGCCGGTCCTGGAGAGAGTTCGTCTCGGTCACAATGGTCTCGGTCGGCCGAAAAACTTTACCTTCCTGAACGCTACTGTTGGCGACCGTGTCGACTAGGTCGTATCCGACACGAATTGATGGATGGGCCAGTCGACTTGGAGCGCCTGACAGGCCTGTGTCTTTCAGGACCCCATGGCCGGCACTCGCGAGGAAATCGAATTACTCGAGAAAATATGCATCACCCTGGCGCGGGTGGCTGGTCGCAGCGGGGCTGGGCTGGGCCATCGACCGGCAGACCAGCGAGCCCCGCGATGGCTGTCCATCCCGCGGCTGGGCTGAGAACGTCTCACCGACCGTATCGGCCGCCGTCCGGCGATGCGCGGCCGTGAGCCTGCTGATGGCTCCTGCTGCGCCGTCCAGCATTCCTGCCGCTGGATGAACACACGGCGGCCCTGACCCGAAAACCGCCGTCGTTACTGGCAGCCGCATCGCTGAAAGCCGAGTTGACGCCGATGGTGACACACAGGCGCTCGACTACGGCACGCGCACGGTGATGCCCATCAGGGTGGGCATCTCGATGTGCAGGGCGAGGGCGCGCCCGGCTGACGCGCGTGATCGCTGGCGATGTTCGAAAAACCTGGGCGAGGAGCGGCTTTAGACGACCGCCGCTGGGTGAAGCTTTATTCGTGTCCTCTCGGCGTCGACCATGGCTTTACCGTATCGCCAGCACCCGCCTGTTCATCCTTTCTCGGCGATCATTACGCACCAGGCAGCAGCCACCAGTGCCATTTCTGCGCCCGCTGCGCTGTTGCCGGCTCAAAGGGCAGGATGCGGCAGCGCAGCGAACGTCCCGCTGGTGCCAAGACGCCCGCCGTATCGGTGCCAGTCCATCGAGCATCCGCCGCTGACGCCCCTGCGTGACGGTCTGCACGACGAGCCAGCGCCGCCGCTGGGCGAAGACGGCAGACGCCGAAATGGGTCACCAGAGTGCCCAGCAACCCGGCACGCGCCCGGACCGCACGCAAGTTCAGGGCGACTGGCCCGACGATCGTGCTGATTGCCACGCTGGCGGCGCAGGCGGTGGCGGCCACCCGACATTCCGGTGGTCTATAACGCCATCACCGACCGGTGGCGCCCGGCTGGTCAAGTCGATGGCGCCTCAAACCAATGCATCGGTGTGTCTGACTGGCTGCGGCCGGCGCGGTGGCGTCTATCCGGCGTGTGCCCGCGGCCAAACGTGGGTCGGCGTGATCTACAGCCCGGCGAGGCCAACTGCGACGCCGGCGCCGATGCAGCGCCTGAGCGCCAGGGCATGCTCGTCGCTGGTCGAACCGCTGCGCCCCGGAGCGTGGATGGGGCAGGCTGCCCAGCGCTCAGGCGGGCAAGCTGGATGCCATCTACACCAGCAACGACAACAACGTCATCTCGGCGGCCGAGGCGGTGATCAAGCGTGGCCATGACAGCGACGATTCCGTCGATCTGCGCCGACCGTTCCAGCGCGCAGCGTGGTGCCACAGGTGCCATGGCCATCGACTGTACACGATGGGGCTGCCAGCCGCCGGACGGCGCTGCAGGTGCTGCGCGGCGAAAAGCCGCGGCGACATGCCAGCGAGACCAGCGACCGCCTGGACATCACGCCCAAACCTGACACGGCGGCGGCGCAAAACGAGTGCGACCGCTCTCACCCGCCAGGCTGAGCCGAGGCCAAGGAGGTTTTCGGCGAGTGAGGTAACTTGATGTCGTCGTGCAGAGGCTGCCTGCTGCCGTGGCCTTTCGTCACTGCTTCGCGGTGACGCATGGCTGCGCCCACATGATGGCGGTACATGAAGCATCACGTTTTCCCTTGTGCGCCGTGTTGTCGGCACCGCTCATGAAAAATGCCCTGCGCAGCGCGTGCGACAGGGCATTTTCATCAATGACAACTGGCGCCGCTGCCGCCGCAGATGCCTGCGAAAGACCGTGTCCGCGCGCCGGCATGGACCCAAGTCTCGTTCGCGCCACCGTGCGCACCCGTCGCCGCCGCCGTGGAGTCGGCCGGCGCGTGATCTGCCTCCGGGATGATCAGAGGGCGGCGTCCTTGATTTTCTTCAGGGCGCGGACCTTGATGCGCACGGTGGGCGGTTTGGCAGCGACGTCGCGCTCCTGGCCGGTGAAGGGTCGATGCCCTTGCGTTTCTTCTGGCCGGGTACGTCGATGACGCCGATCTTGATGCAGGCCGGGCGGCGTGAACTCGCAGGCGACCTGCAGTGCACGAGGCCAGGATGGTGGAGTTTCCAGCGCGGCTCATCACGGCCTTGACGGCATCGGCCTCGACGCCGGTCTGCTCGGCCAGGTGCTGGGCCAGATCGGCCCGTGAGTGCGTTTCCTTTCACGGGTTTGAGCCGGCGCGGCGGCAGCTTTCGTCGATTTGGCAGCGGGTCTGGCGGCTGCCGCATCAGAGTCGCGTTGCTGCCCGCACGGGCGAAACTATCGCGCTGCCGCTGATGGTGTGGAACTGGGTTTCTCGTATCGATCGGAAAAGCGTGTCTCGCGGGGGTACCGGCGTACGCTGGTGGTTCAGCCCGCGACCAACTGCACTGCGGCTTAACCGGCACATCGTTGTGGCCACGCGCACAGCGCTTTCGTTGGCTGCTGGCCGCATTATCTACGGTTTGTTACGCGTTGATCGGCAAAAGAGCACTGGGAATCCACGGGTGTTTCTGAAAAACGTGGCGTTGGCCACCACGAAAGACCCTTGAAATCCAGTGTTTCCCGGTGCAGGACAGGGCGTCATCACACACGGATCCATTCCGTCCCTGTGCCGAGGCGCCTGCCCGTGCGCAGGCGCAAGGGCTGTTGCTGGCAAGCAGGGCAGCGCCAGCAGCGCGCGGATTCGGGGGAGGACAACGCCCCTGGGATCGTGCAAGGACAGGACGAGCCGCCGCGTCTGCACGGATCAGGACTTTTCGTCCCTGTTTTCGCCCTTGCACGTCCGGGGTGCGGCCTTGTCTGCATCCCGGTTGCGGTTGGTGCTGCTGCCCAGTTCGAAGCTAAGTTGCCGGGGCGGTACGCAGCTTGTCGGCCATGGCGGAATTGCCGTGAAAGCGCCTGACGGCCAGCCGCCGCCCGGTGCACCGCGGCGCTTCGCCTTCCCGGGCGGCCCTCCGGATGGCGGCGATCTGCCGGATCAGCCGTCACCGTGCCGGTGCCGCTCGCGGCCTGGCCGGCCCCTCGCCGCCGTGAGCGTGGCGGCAGGCGACTCGCCTACCGGCTGCGGCCTGTCCATCTGCAGCAGGCGCGGTCTGGCCGTCGTGCGGTGGACGACCACGGCGCTGGCCTGGCTTGTTGTTGTTCTGGCCTGCGTTGCCATCGCGGCCGTGCGCTTGCCGACTCGACGGGCCGTGCCGGGGGCCTTCGCTGCCACTGCAGCCGCGTTCCGCGCCGGTGGCTGCTTCGCCCTGTGCGCCGGATGCCGGCGCTGCGCCTCCGGGCCGATGGTGCCTGCCCTGGCCAGGCTGGCGTGCGCCTCCTCCCTTGCCGCCGTGGCGTCCGTCTGCACGGCGGCTGCCACGCCCCGCATCCTTCCCCTGCCGGTTGCCGGCCGGCTGCTGCGGGTGCTGTTTCTGGCGGAATTCTTCCGGAATGTCCTGCGCGCCCGTTTCGCCGAAGTGCACATCGAGGCTGCGGCTGTCGTCGAAACCGAGGGTGGCGTGTACGGGGGTGTGCCACTGGATCGATTTCAGCGAACCCAGCACCTGCCGGTGCAGGGCGTGCACGCGGGCGGCCATGGCCATGATGTCCGGGTCCACTTCACTGAAGGTGTGGGCCAGCTCGATCTCGCAGATGCAGCGGTGCGGCCAGTGCCAGCGACATCATGCTCTTGCGCAGCGTCTGGCGGATCTGGTTGCTGCGCTCGCGTGGCAGGGGCGGGCGCAGGTGTACCGGCCGTCAGCCAGAGGGCAGCCACGCCGGCTGCTTCGGTGCTGGGTTCTGCTGCTGGTGCGTCGGTGCCGCCTGTTCCGGCGCTGGCCTGCGTCTTGTGGCTTCGATGCCGGTATTTCCGGTGCCAGTTTCAGCGCTGGTCGCTTCAGTGCTGGCTGCTTCGATGCTGCCCGCTTTGGTACTTGCCATATCGGTACCGGCTGCCCCAGCGGCAGGTGATGCAGCGCCGAGGCCGCAGGAGCCGCGGTATCCGTGGCACGCGCGTGTGCAGCAGGCTGCCGGCCATGCGTTCGGTTTTCTGCGGCAGGGGCCTGCGGCGCAAACTTCAGCTCGGCGGGGTACTCTTTTCCGTTCTGGAAACCGTTGCGGATGTTCCTGCGTTCGGAGACCGGGCGGGATTCATCCCGCTGCAGGAAAAGCAAAACGGATGTTGCCCCAGTTTCGACAGGCGCCGGATGCCATGCGCCACCATCACCAGGCGGCGGCGATGCGTGCGTCGACTTTCCTCGCCTCCGGTGGCAGGGGGAATCTGTGGGGCGGCGGCAGGGGTGTCCCGCTGGGCCAGCGCCTTCGTCGGGAGGGCGCGTCCGGTGCGCTGTGCCGGCAGCAGGCGTGTCCGTGGGCGTCGCTCTGCTGAGGGTCCTCGGTGGGCACCGTGCCTTCCTGTGGCCGCCGGGGCTTGTGCGTGTGGCACCTCCGTGACGGCAGCCGTGACTTGTGGGAGAGACGCCCCGTGATGACGGCCGTGACTTGTGGAAGTGACGCTTCCGGAATGGCAGCAGGGTGTCCGGGGTGGCTACGGTTCCGGTTTCAGGTGAAACCTGCAGGGGCGGATGCCGCTTCTGGGGCCGACAGGGCCTGCAGTGTGGACACGGTACACACCGTGTTCAGGGGTATCGGGGAGGCTGGAGAGAGGACTTCGGTGCTCGACAGGTGCTCGGGCTGAAAGGGAACAGGCATGCCCGGGATTGTGCTCATATGCGCGCGCAAACGTCAGCAATGACAGGCCGGTGCGTTAACATTAGCTGTTTGGCCACCCGTGCACCTGGCGGGCGTTCCATGCCCGCGGGTGTGGTCCGTGGGGCATGCGAGAATGCCACCGGGTTGGCTGCAGGAGGAGCGGGCCGGCCGGTGCCCGTGGCAAGGGGCTGGCTGTCTATTTGTGGAGGTGGAACGACATGCGTCTCTCGCTCGAAAAAGAAACAAACTGAAGGTCGTGCTGCTCGGAAGGCATTCATCCGTCGGCGGTGGAGGCGTTCACGGCCGATGGCTATACCCAGATCGAATCCCATCCGAAGGCGCTGGAAGGTGAGGCGCTGGTCGAGGCCATCCGTGATGCCCATTTCGTGGGATTGCGTTCGCGCACCCAGCTCACCGCCGGGGTGCTGGAGCAGGCAGAAGCTGGTGGCCGTGGGGCGCTTCGTACAGGCACCAGCAGATTGCGCTGGAGGCAGCGGCACGGCGCGGGGGTGCCGGTGTTCAATGCGCCGTTCTTTCAATACGCGCAGCGTGGCCGAGCTGGTGCTGGCCGAGATCATCATGCTGATGCGGGGCATTCCCGAGAAGAACGCCCTGCTGCACCAGGGCGGCTGGATGAAGAGTGCCGCCAATTCGTTCGAGGTGCGTGGCAAGACGCTGGGCATCATCGGCTATGGCCACATCGGCACCCAGATCGGCCTGATGGCCGAGCACATGGGCATGCGCGTGGTGTTCTATGACATCGAAACCCAGCTGCCCCTGGGCAATGCCCGCCAGCTGTCCTCCCTGGACGAGCTGCTGGCCGGGTCGGATGTGGTGAGTCTGCACGTGCGAAACGCCGTCGACGAAGAACATGATGGACGCGGCCCGCATTGCGAAAAATGAAACGCGGCAGCTTCCTGATCAATGCCTCGCGTGGCACGGTGGTGGATATCGATGCGCTGGCAGCGGCGCTGGAAGCGAAGCACATTCTGGGGCAGCCATCGACGTGTTTCCGGTGGAACCGAAGGGCAACGAGGGCGAGTTCCAGTCGCCGCTCATTCGCTTTTCCCAACGTGCTGCTCACGCCGCACATCGGTGGTTCCACGGGCGAGGCCCAGGAAATGCATCGGCCGCGAGGTGGCGTCAAGCTGATCCGCTACAGCAACAATGGTTCCACGCTGTCGGCGGTGAATTTCCCCGAGTGTCGCTGCCGGCCCATCCCGGACTGTGCCGCCTGCTGCATCCACCGCAATGTGCCCGGCATGCTCACCCGCATCAACGAGCGGCTCTCGAACGCCGGCATCAACATTGCGGGGCAGTACTGCAGACCAACCAGCACGTGGGTTACGTGGTGGTGGATGTGAGTCCGGATCAGCACCGAGGCGCTGAACGAGGTGCAGGCCATCGAGGGCACGATCCGCGCGCGGGTGCTGTACTGAGCGCGGAGCAGCAGGGCCATTCCGGTCGTTCTGCTGCCCGGCCCTCCTGCTGTTCTGGCCGTTCCGGTTGCCTCTGCCGCTCCTGCAGGAGCAGGGCCTGCTGCCATGGGGCGGGTGTCGTGGGGACAGCCGCGCCCTCGGGGCAGGTTGCCTGACTCACCAGATGCTAACCTCTGCCGGCGGGCGTGGGGGCAGTGGGATGTTAGGATAGGCGCCTCGCCACACCCCATGACGATCATGATCCCTGATTTCCCGCGCTTTCGCCCTGTCGGGCGCTGCTGCCGTCGGTGGCTGCCGGGCTGCTGGCCGGTACGGCGCCGGCCGTGGCCAAGGACAAGGAACGCACCATCGGCATCGTGGACACCACGTTCAAGCTGCTGACGCGTGACGATGACATCATCGTCGAAGCCTATGACGATCCGGCCGTGCGGGGCGTGACCTGCTATGTGTCGCGGGCACGTACCGGCGGCATCAAGGGCTCGCTGGGCCTGGCCGAGGACAAGGCCGAGGCTTCCATCTCCCTGTCACCAGGTCGGCCCGGTGCAGATCGACAAAGCCGCTGAAGAAGAAGGAAGACGTGTTTTCCGAGCGGCTGTCCATCCTGTTCAAGCGCCTGCGTGTGGTGCGCATGGTCGATACCGACCGCAATGCGCTCGTGTACCTCACCTATTCGGACAAGCTGATCGACGGCTCGCCGAAGAACAGCGTTTCGGCCATGCCCATTCCGGCGTCCACGCCCATTCCGGTGAAGTAATTCCCCGGTATCGAGGAAACGAAAAACCCGTCGAAAGACGGGTCGTGAAGTGTCTGGCATGGGCGCTGATCGGGCAGCCTCGGTGCTGATCTGCCCGTGGGGGCAGGAAGTGCTGCAGGGGCTGTTGGGGCCAGGTTCCGCTGGGTCATCATGATTCCCGGCCACGGACCCGTCCCCGGTTCCGGGAGGCTGCCTGCCCGGAACTGGGGCGCGCTTTGCCAGAGGCTGTTCAGCCCTGCGCGACTGTAGTCGAGCGAGGCGCTCAGGGCTGAAGGTGGCGCGGGGCGCCCTGGACCAGATAGCCGGCATCCGGGTAGCCACCGGCCGAAGACCAGCATTTCGCGGTCGGCCAGGTTGTCGATGCGGGCGCGCAGCGTGACCAGTTTGCCCCTGCACGTCCAGCAGGTAGCGGGCACCGATGTCCAGACGGGTCCAGCCGGGGCCTCCAGCGTGTTGGTGCTGTTGGCCTTGACTGATCCGGTGTACAGCACGCGCGTATCCAGCGACAGGCCCTCGACCCACGGGGTATCCCAGTCCAGCGACAGCGATGCCTGCTGTTTGGGTACGCCCAGCACGCGCTTGCCGTCGGTGGTGGCCGAACCGGTGCTGCGCTGCTTGGCATCCAGGAAGGTGATGCCTCCCAGCGTGCGCAGGTGCTTGATGGGCTCGCCCTGCACGGTCAGTTCCAGACCCTGGTGACGGTCCTTGCCGGAGGCCACGAAGGTGTTGGCGCTGTTGACGTAGGCGCGTGGCTTGTCGGTGCTGAACAGGGTGGCCGCAAGGATCGTGCCGCCCAGGTCATATTTCACGCCGATTTCCTTCTGCTTGGCCACATAGGGCTTGAGCGTCTGGCCGGCGTTGGTCGACGGCAGCACCCGTGGTGCTGTTGAGCAGTGGGGGCGGTGCCGCCCTGCGACAGGCCTTCGATGTAGTTGGCGTACAGCGAGAGGTTGTTCTGCAGCTTGTAGACCACACCGGCCATCGGGCTCACGCGGCTCTGGTCGTAGTGGGCCGTCTGGGCACCGGTCTGCACGCTCCAGTCGTCCACACGCAGGGGCCTGGTGACGCAGCCCGACGGTGACCAGCAGCTGGTCACCCAGGAAGCTTCATCGTGTCGCTGGAGCGCAATGCTGCAGCCTGGCCTTGCCGGCCAGGGAAGGGCTGGCGAAACGAGCCTTCGGTGGCGTTGGCGGTCCAGTCGGGCGGTCGTGATAGGTGGGGAATACAGGCTGGTGGCCAGCTGGTTGCCGCATAGTCGAACTTCCAGCCGTTCTTTTTGCGCGAGTGGTAGGTGCCGACGGTACCGACCACCTCGTGTTTGATGTCGCCCGTGGTGAATTTGGCCCGGGCCCCCACCTCACCGGTGATGATGCGGTCCTTGCGGACGTTGTCGAAGCGGTAGCTGGAACCGGCGCCGTCGTTGCTGTTGACGGTGAGGTTGGCCAGCGAGTTGTCTTCCTTGCTCTGGCGGGCGCCCAGGCGAACCAGCCGGTGACCTGGTCGTTGAAGTCATGCTCGCCGCGCAGGGTGCCGAAGGTGTCCTCTCTTCGAATAGGACCACGGTTCGGCCCAGTTCAGCGTGCTCTTCGGGGCGGAGGGGACGGCGGTCACGGCGGCGCCCAGCGAGACGTTGGTGCGGGTCTGCTCCAGGCGGTGGTTCTGGTAGCCCACATCGGCCGACAGGCGGGTGTCGGCGTCGTGCCAGTCCAGGCCGGCCTGCAGCAGGTCTTCCTTGTTGTGCTCGTGGTCGATGGCCGTCTTGCCCTGGCGATGGGTGGCCACCACGCGCAGGCCGGTGCTGTGTCCGGGCCAAAGCGGCGGGGCCACGTCGGCCGTGGTGTTGAACTGCTTGTTGTTCACCAGGACCCACGCCGACCTGGGCAGCGGCTGGTTGGGCGCGCGCTTGGGCAGCAGGTTGACGGTACCACCCAGACCCGTGCCACTGGGGGTGACGCCGGTCAGGAGAGGCGCTGGCGCCGCGCAGCACCTCGACACGCTCGAACAGGTCGGAGGCAATGTACTGGCGGGGCAGCAGGCCATAGAGACCGTTGAAGGCGATGTCATCCGAGTACAGCGAGGAAGCCGCGCACGAAGTAGGTTTCCTGGAAGTTGCCGAAACCGCGGGCCATGCGGATGGACGGATCGTTGAGCAGCACGTCGGCCACGCTCTGGGCCTGCTGGTCCTTGATCAGCTGGTTGGTGTAGGCCGTGACGGAGAATGGCACGTCCATCTGGTCACGGGTGCCCAGAATGCCCACGCGGCCACCACGGGCCACCTGGCCACCGGCCAGGGGTTTGGACAGGCCGGCAGCCGAGGCGTCGGCGCTGGCGCTGACGGTGACGACGTCAGGACTTCGGCATCGGCCGCTTCCCGGCATGCAGCGTGGGGGCGCCAAGCGCCAGTGCCACGGCCGCAGCAACCTGCAGCGGGCGAAAACCGGGACGGGCAGTCGCGGCTGCCCCGGAGGGGGTGTGTTTCATGGGTTGGAGAGGAGGTTGAAAACGCTAAAAAGACTGCGACGCAATATGGAGATGCGACGCCAGGAGGTCGATAGGTTGTCCGCAGGATACGGGGCGGACGGCGAGCGAAGTATACGGACGAAAAGCACCTGTTTGCAGCGGCAAAGACAGGAACGATATGAAAGGGGTTGTCATTTACTGCGCAGACGAATCGACGGCAGGCGCCGATGGCCGGCAGACGGGGGCTGACGGGTGTTGAGGCGCGGGCATCGTGGCGAAGGGCGCGGAAACGGTGTGTTGTGAGAATGCAACAGGAAGAGGGACGATATTCTGGCAACGGGCATGGCTGTTCGCTGAAGCCCTTTGAGGCTTCTGCGGACCTGCTTCCTGTCCTGCACGCCCAACGGGGATTGCCGGGCAGAGTTTTTCGCGAGGGACGAATGAGTCCATGGCATGCGCCAGGGCGATGGAGGATTTCGCCGCCCTGCATGCAAGGGGCGCTGGTGCGAATGACGCCATGGCACGCGTCAATGGGCTGTCCGGTCACGCATCGCGTGATGGGATGGACCTTTTTCTGGTATGATGCCGCCACCTTTTTGCAACAGGTGGAGCGCATGGAGCCATACAGAAGGCCGGCGCTTTCCATTCGCATCGATATCTGGCGCGATGTATCCGGGACAACCGACACGGCGGTGTCCAGTGCATCTGCATTCCGGTTGGCGTCGATGAACCGCACGTGATCCGTCAACGCCCAGGGTACGCCTCACCATCGTTTACAGGGTACCCACAGGCCGTGGTGCCTGCAGGCAGCGTGAATGACACTGACTGCACAGGGCAGGGCCTTCCAGCGGGAAAAACCCGCTTCATGTCTGCCAGTCATTTCTGAACATCGTCATATCCGTACGTCCCGGCTCCCGGGGTCGTTGCCTTGCGTTTGTGCCTGTGGCCGTTCCGTTTGGGTGCGGGCTGCAGCCAGCAACGCGGGGTACGCCCGGCGCGCTCGGGGTGTGAAGAAGCGGCGAACAGACCCGTTGCAGCGTGCGCAGCGGGGGCAGCAGGGAGCTGCACGGCGTTTTTCGCAGGTCGCGATAAACGTCCGGGCGGTTCGCGAAGACCGGAGCGTTGGGACGCATGCGTCCGTGACACGCTCCCGCGAAAGAGAAACAGCGGCTGCAGCCACGAGTCCGGCAGGCCGCCTGAACGAGCAAGCACACAGCAAATCATGAAAGACCAAGAGAAGAAACGCCAGGCCAGTCACGATCTGGAGAGCAGCCTGGAACATGAAGCAGCGCAGATGGCGCGGAACAGGCCCCGGGGGCCGGTGATGGCAGAGCGGTAGCCGCCGCCCACGACGGCATGCACGATGACCCGGCCCGCGGGAGGCCTGGATGACGCGGCAGCAGCCATCGGCGCTCGAAGGCGACGATGCCGAAGACGGAGGCCATCGATGCAGAAGATGAGGGGTGCCGAAGATGCAGCGGTCTCGGTGCCGGCGATGAAGACGTCGTCGATGCCGGGGACGATGAGGACGACGACGATGCGTCCGGTGATGAAGCCGCCCGTATGGCGCCGGTGACGACTGAGCTTCGACGATGAACGCAGCGACGACGAAGATGACGATGACCCGTGACGACGGCGACGAAGACGGAGTCGCTGGGATGCCGGTGTCGGGCTGACGATGAGAGCCGATGACGACAGCGACGACGATACGGATGGCGATGAAGACGACGAAGAGGATGAGCCGGCGCCGCTGCATGCCGATCCTTCGTGGAAGCCACCGATGCCAGCTTTGCCGAACTGGGGCCTGATCGACCCGCTGGTGCAGGCCCTGCAGCGGCTGGACATCATTCACCGTCGCCCGGGTGCAGCTGCAGGCCATTCCTGTGCTGCTCTCGAGCAGGGATCTGGTGGCATCCGCTCCGACCGGCACCGGCAAGACGGCCGCCTTCCTGCTGCCGGCCCTGCAGGGGTGTGGCGCTGACGGCGCAGGAGCGCAGTGGCGAACGGCACGCCCGCCATGAGGAAGCCGGTGAGGATGAGGATGGCTCGGGGCCGCCGCGGCAAGGGGCGCCGGCCGCAGCGTCCGGCCTTCGGCCCCAGCGTGCTGGTGCTGACCCCCCACCCGTGAGCTGGCCCGGCAGGTCGCGCACCAGCCAGTGCGCTGTCGCGGCTGCTGCCGCGCACCAGCACGGTGTGCATCACCGGCGGGCGTCGTATTTCCAGCAGTCTCGTGCGCTGTCCATGCCCCTACGAGGTGCTGGTGGCCACGCCGGGCCGGCTGATCGACCAGCTGGAAAATGGCAGATCAGACCTGTCGGGCCTGAAGATGCTGGTGCTGGACGAGGCCGACCGGATGCTGGACATGGGCTTTTCGGACGATGTGTTCCGGCATTGCCGAATTGCTGCCGAAGGGGCGCCAGACCGTCTGCTTCACCGCCACGGTGTCGCACGATGTGCGCAACCTGGCCGACAAACCGCTGAACGGCCGGAATGGCTGACGGTGGAGCGCAGCGAGGAGGCCCTGACGCCCATCGACGACCACGTGGTGGCGTGGACAACCCGGGGCATCGTGGCCAGCTGCTGCGTGCCTGCCTCAACGACAGCGGGCTGGGCCAGGCCATCGTGTCACTGCCACCGCCAGCCATGCCGAGGCGCTGACCGAGGAGCTGCTGGCCGAGGGCTTTGCCGTGGATGCCCTGCGTGGTGACATGAACCAGCGTGGAGCGTACCCGGGCGCTGAACCGCCTGCGTCAGGGTGAGTGTCAGGTGCTGGTGGCCACCGACGTGGCGGCACGCGGCATCGATGTCTCGACGCTGACGCACGTGATCAACTTCGAGCTGCCGCGGGTGGCTGAAGACTACGTGCACCGCATCGGCCGGACCAGCCGGGCTGCGACGCCAGCGGCCGAGCCATCTCGTTCGTGGGGCGCAGAGGATGTGATTCCGCTGCGCAAGATCGAGCATTTCCTGGGCCGTCATATTCAGGTGAGCGAGTTCCCCGGACTGGAAGCCCGGTTCAAGCCGAGCCGCCGAAGAAACGCCACAAGAAAAAGGATGCCCGCCGCGAAGGCTTTTGGCAAGGGACGTTTCGGGGCGCGACGCCGGGGTGATGGCCGTGGCCGCGAGGGCCGCTCGTTCGGACGCGGACGTTTCGACCGTGGCGAGGGCCGGGGGCGCTGGGAGCGTGATGACGCCCGCGAGGGCGGCCGAAGCTGGAACGTGATGACCGCCAGGGCGGTGGCCGCGGTGGCTGCGCGCGCGATGACCGCGACGGTGGTTTCCACGGCGCAGAGCGTGGCTTCGGTCGCGGTGAAAGTGGTTTCGGGCGCCGGGAGGGCCGTGGCTCGAACGCGGAGGAGCGTGAGGGCAAGGGCTTCGACCGCCGATGACGGCTTTGCGGACGGGGCTGAGGGCGATCGCAAACCGTTCTGCCGTCGTGAGGATGGAGATTCCGCCGTCGTCCGGACGGGTAGGTCGCAGCTTCGGCCGTCGTGACGGGGAAGGCGGTGATCGCCGTTTCGGCCGTGATGATCGCGGGCCGCGCTTTGGTGGACAGGAACGTCATGGCCGCTGGCGATGGCGAGCGTCGTGGCCGCTTCGATGACGGCTGTCGCAGCTGGAACCGGGACGAACGCGGTGAACGCAGCTTCGGTGACTGCGAGGATCGCCCGCAGCGCGCGCGTTTCGCGACGACAGCCGTCCGCCTTCAGCCGTGAACGCCGCGAGGGCGGCCGTCCGTGAGAAACCGCAGCGACCGTGGGCCGTGAGGACCGGGGGCGCTGGCGCGGTGGTCGCGATGACGACGCGTCGCGCTTTCCGCGCCGACCGTGAGGGCTGGAAACCGCGCCGCGAAGGCGAGGGGTGGCCGTGAGGGTGGCGACCGTCCGGCCCTGGCAGTCGCGCAAGCCGTGGGAAGAGCGCCAGGGCGATGACCGTGGCGGCCGCCGCTTTCGGGGCGAGCGCGACGACCGGGGGTGGACGCTGCTTTGGCGGTGATGACCGCGGTGAAAGCGTTTCGGTGGTCGTGACCAAGGCGGTTTCGCGGTCGTGACGATGGCCGTGGCGGGGCGCCTCGGGAACCGCGACGGCGGAGTTTCGGCGCGGCCGCAAGCGTGCTCCGGCCTCGCTGGACCCGGACCGTGCCTTTCGCCAGGCCCGCGACGGGTCGGAGAGGACTGAGTGCACGCAACTCCCTCCGACCGCGATCTGGCCGCCGGTTTCATCGTCATTCATGGCAACCGGTCCGAAACGCTGCGCGACCTGCTGTGCGGCGGATGCGGGCGCATCCGCTGGCGCCCCTCGGGAAAACGAAGTCATTCTGGTCCAGAGCAACGGCATCGCTCAGTGGCTGACGCTGTGCTGGCGTCCGACCCGGACGCCCGGGACGGACGACGGGACGCTGCACGAGGATGGATGGATGCCGGGTCGGGCCGGCGGGCACGGCCCCGGCAGGGACTCATCCGGTCGTCCGCTCTGGGCCACGGGCTGGGCATCGCGGCCGCGCTGGACATCCAGCTTCACTCGCGCTTCATCTGGCGGGCGTACCGGGCCGTGCTGGGCGATGATGCCGTGCCCGAGCGGGCGCCGTTCGGCAGGACCTGCTGACCTGGCGGCTGATGCGGATGCTGCCCGGCCTGCTGCATCAGGAGGTCTTTTGCACCGCTGCGCCGTTTTTGAGGACGATGCGCTGTTGCGCCGCCGCCACCAGCTGGCGGCGCAGCTGGCCGACCTGTTCGACCAGTATCAGGTGTGATCGCGCCGACTGGCTGGCCGAAACTGGGCGGATGGGCACGATGTGCTGCGCACGCCAGGGGCCGTGGTGCCAGCGGAGGCTCTGGATGCAGGGTCTGTGGCTGCGGGGAAGGCGCGGGCGTTCGGGCCTGACCGGTGCGGGTCGCCGGTCTGGATGCCGAGGGGCACGCGTCGTTCATGTCCTCCAGCCAGAATCTCGCATGCGCAGACGATGCGGCAGGGCATGCCAGTCAGGCGTGCGGCCCGTGCCGGCGGAGTCGCTGTGGCAGCCGGCGTTGTGGCGGGCGCTGCTGGCCGATGGTGATGTGGCCGACATCGACCGCAACCGGGCTGCCGTGACTGAACGTTTCATGGCGGCCTGTGCCGACCCGGCGCGGGCGCGCCCGCAGCGGCCGCCGCGCCGTGTGCTGGTCTTTCGGCATTTCGGCCATGCGCCAGTCGCTGGAGGGTGCTTCCGCACTGGGGGCGCTGGTGCCAGGTGCTGATGCGTGCAGAACCCGAGCCGGCATTACTGGGGGACATCGTGCCCGAGCGGGCGCTGCTGTCGTCCCGGACGGGCGTCATGCCCATCGACTGGTTTCGATCCGGACCGTGCGCTGCTGGCACGGTGTCGATCACGACCAGGCGCTGCTGGCAGCATGGGGCCGGCAGGGCGGGATTTCATCGGACTGCTGGCCGATCATGACGAGCCAGGCGGCCGAACGCCGGATGCTGAGCATCGACCGGCGCGCCGATGTGTTCATCGACCACGATCCGGCCGATAGCGCTGCTCTTGCAGCTGCAGCAGGAGCATTCTGGATCTGGCGCTGGCCGAGACCCGTCAACGCTGGCTCGGCGGTCGATCCCCGGCAGGACCGCTCGATCCGTTTTCAGGTAGCGCACAGCGCACAGCGCGAGGTGGAGGTGCTGCACGACCAATTGCTGGCTGCCTTTGCTGCCGACACGCTGCAGCCACGCGATGTGATCGATGGAAGCGACATCACGCCTATGCGCCGCACACATTCAGGCGGTCTTCGGGCTCAGGCGCGCGTCCTGGAGACGCCGGCGGCGCCGGGGCCATGAAGGAACAGGGGGTATGCATGGCAGGCGTGATCCGCGCTTCATCCGACTCGATGGCCGACCAGCAGAGCTGGGCGCACTGAGCTGCCGCTGGCGGCGCGCTGGACATGCTGCTGGGGCTGCTAGCGCGCGCGTGATGGTGGCCGACGCCGGACCTGCTGGATGCTGTCGGCCGTGCAGCGGCGGTCGCGATCGAACCGGAACGGCTCGTGCAGCGCGGCGCTGGATCGGGCAGAGCGGCATCTCGCTGCGGGCTGGATGAGGCGCAGCGCCAGTCGCTGGAGCTGACGGCATGGGCGACCAGAACAGCTGGCGCTGGACTGACGGCGCGTCTGCTGCTCGCTGGCGCGGGCCGGGCAGATGGCGGCAGGGGCCGAGGAACCGGCTTCGGGACTGGCAGGGTATCGAACCGCTGGACGAGATCAGTGGCCTCAGATGGCGAGCCGCTTGACGCCTGCAGGCGCTGCGCTCGACGCCCGCAGCAGGCCTGGCAGACCTGCTGCAGCGAGGCGACACCGCCGAATGCTCGCGTCTGCAGGCGCTGCTGGACACCTTCTTCTGCGGATGACGGGCGGGAAGGGGCTGCTGCTGGTGCGCCTGAACGAGTCGCTGCAGCAGTGGCTTGATGATTGTGCCGAGCGCGGATGGACCTGCCGCTGCCGCTGTCGGTGGTATGAGCATTGGCTGGCCAGCATCGACGAGGACGGGCTGGGGACGGCGCTTTCTTGCCGGCGCCGTGACCTTTGCCACGCTGATGCCGATGCGGGCCATCCCGTTCCGGCACGACTGTCTGCTGAGGCATGAATGACGGGGATTTTCCGCGCTCGCGTCAGCCGGCCGATTTCGACCTGATGGCGGGCGACTATCGCCCGGCGACGCCCCGGCGCGAGGACGACCGCTACCTGTTTCGGAGGCACCGCTGTCGGCACGCGAGCGGCTCACCTCAGCTGGGTGGACGCAGCATCCATGACGATCTACACCCGTCCGCCTCGGTGCTGGCGCAGCGCAGCTGCGTGACCATATGCCGCGGGTGGCGGCTGGCGGGCAGAGAGAGGGTGACTTCGGCGGCGCAGCGCAGGGCGGCCAGGCGCTGCTGGCGGCGCTGACCACGCAGCACCGGCTGCAGCCGTCTCAGCCGGGCGTATTTTGCCGGGGAAGATGGGCTGTTAGCCATGCTCGCGAATGGCAGCAGGCGCTGCGGCAGGCTGATGCGGCGGTGCGCGAGCCCGGGCTGCGGGGCGAACCGGGTGCCGGAGCGGCGGTGTGTGGGAAGCACCGCGGTGGCGCTGCCTCCGGCCGGAATTCCTGATGAACTGACACTGGCGGATCTGACGTCCTTCTGAGCGCCCGGTGAAGTATTTTTCCAGAAGCGTCTGGGCATTTACTGGAACGATGACGAGAAGTGCCGCCCGATCACGAACCGGTTCAGTCTCGATGACGGCATGCTGGAAGGTGCAGGGATGCGCTGGTGAAGGCCCAGCTGCAGCCTGCGCGTGAACGTGAGCAGCAGGCTGGCGAGCGTGGCAGGGCCATGCTGGAAAACGAAACACGGCGCGATGCCCCTGCTGCTGCAGCTGGTGCCGGTGCGGAGCGTGCACTGCGCACGCTGGCCCGTGCCGGTGCATTGCCGTCGGGCGCCTTCGGCGAGCTGCAGCGTGAAAGACTGGAAGAACATCGCTGCCCAAGATGATGGCGGATTATCTGCACGAGGTGGTGCAGTACCCGCGGCATTGCCGGATCGAGCCTTTCGGGTGGAGCCGCTCGCCGATGCTGCCGCTGCCGGGCCGGGTTTCCACCGGTTCTGCGTACGCTGGATTGTCTGCGGACCCGTGCCGATGGTGCCCGGGTCCGGCTGGTGCTGACGGCCAGTACCGTGGTGGACGGGAAAGGGAAGACGGACGAAAAGGCCTATCGGCTCGACCGCCTGCTGGACCACTGGGTGTATCACCTGGCGGGCATCTGCAGGACGGCGCCGCGAGCACTGGCGCTGCGGGCAAGGCGCAGGGGAAAGGCATGCTCGCGTCTCGACCCGCTGCCGCCCGCGGTGGCATTGCAGCACTGGCACGCGTTGCTGGAGGCCCATGGCAGGGCCTGCGCGTCCGCTGCCGCTGGCGGCGAAGACGGGGCTCTGGCTGAAGAAGCCCCTGCCATCCGCCGGAAGCAGGCGCCGGAGCAACCGCCATCGGGCGACGGGGAGCTCCGCGCCGAAACCATCGGCCGGACGAACCATCCGATGCCCGTAAAAACTGGCAGGATCTGACCCAGACCTAGGAAGGCGCCGGGGAAGAGGGCGGAAAAAGGCCGTTTTGGAGGGCAGGGGTGAGCGTGACAGCGACATGTATCTGGCACGCGCCTGGCCGGACATGATGGCACTCTGGCAGAGCGGCGAATTCGGCGAATGGGCCGAACGTCTGCTGCGCAGCCCGTCCGTGCGATGCGCTGCACCGGGGTTCCAGTAACGACAGCCAGAAGGATGGCATGAGCACGATGCGCACCGGAAAATCCGGATGCATGCAGCGGGTGAAACTCGGTCGAACCGCGCGTTTTCCACGCGCGGCAGCCGCCCTGATCGAGCCAGTGCCGGTACCGCGACCTGGCCACCATTGCGGCGCGCTGATCTGACTGGCGTGCATGGCGGCCGGCAGCGGCGTTTGATATGCGGGATCGCCGGATGTTCCGGATCTGGCTGTACAGGTGCCGCCCGGAGCGGCGGATGAGTCGCGCGCGAGGCGCCGCCCGGAGAGGCGACAGGAATCATGCCTGCGGAAACCATCCGGACAGGTGAGTGCGTTGCGTGCGCAGGAACCGCTGCTGGCGAGGCGGATGACGGTGCACCACGGCCGCTGATGCCTCCCGAGATCCTGGTCGTGACCTTCACGAATGCCGCGGCGCAGGAGCTGCGTGACCGGATTCGTGCGCGGCTGGCCGACGCGACGTTCTTTCAGGAAAGTGCGCTCGCTGCCAGCCGGCTGGGGCTGATGCCGGGAGGGGACGAAGCATTTCCGGAAGAGGCAGCGAACGAGCAGGCATTCCCTGATGAAAAATGGGCTGCCGGCCGGAAATGCGCTGCTGACTGAAAATGCGCTGCTGGCTGCACTGGTTTGCTGGCTGGACGTGGGCTTCCGGTTGAAGGGGGCTGCTGGTGGTCGATGACGGACGCTGCAGGAACTGCGCAACGAGCGCCGCCGGTATCGCCGGCCGGCGTGCGCGACGTCGCCTGCAGCTGGCGGCCGAATGCATGCGACGAGGCAGCCGTCTCACCATTCGCTGGCTGGAGCCAGCGCATGCTGCGCGAACACGCCTTCGACAGCGCCGACCGTCTCGACCTTGACGCTCAGCGATGACATCGTCCGGCCTGCTGGGCCGAGGCGTGCCGCGATTACTGGCGGGGCGATTCTGTCAGGGGGCTGGACCACGAGGCGGCGACGGCGCCAACGGCGTGGATTCGGCCGAAAGCCTGCAGGCGGCCGTGAGCGACCCGCTGGAGCGATGCGCTGCTGGGTGAGAGGCCGCCGGCACAGGCGCCCGGCCAGGCAACAATGGCAGCAGCGGCGCGAAGCGCCTGAACGGTCTACAAAGGCACCGTGGCGGCGGGCTGGATCGACGAGTTGGCGCGGTTTTCGGGAGAGCCCATGACGCATGCAAGTGGTCGAATGGCAACGCTCACCGACAGCCGAGCGGCTCCGGCGACGCGCTGCGCCTGGGTACGGGAACCGGATCTGCGGCGGTGCCTTTGCCGACACTCAAGCGCCGTCAGCGGCATGGGGATGGTGCCCCGCCTGGGCGTGCGGAAATACTGCAGCTCAACCGGAAACCGTCCGACTTCACGCCGGACAAACTGCCGATTGAAAAATTGACCGCAGCAGCCTGGGGGGTTGTGGGGGTTAAGCGAAAACATCCCCAGCTGGCCGCCATGATCGGCCTTCTCCTGACCGGCCTGTTGGCGCACCCGGCCTTGCAGGCCATGTGGAGGCACCGCCAGCTCGAACTGGCCGCGCCGCCCGATGGTTATGAATCGGCGCTGCCCACGCAGTGCACGGATCGAGGCGCGCCACCGTGCCGCACGCGACCAGAAGAGCGAGATGACTTCTGACGAATCTGGCTCACGCAGCGCGCGTGCGCCGGATGAGCCGGGTGGAGAACAGCTGGCGGCACGCATGGCACGCCAGTATCCGGTGGCAAATGATCGACGAGTTTCAGGATACCGATGACGACACAGTACCGGATTTCGACCACGTTTACCGCGCGCGAGAATCTGCCGCCGCAGGCCCTGATCATGATCGGCGATCCGAAGCAGGCCATCTATGCATTTCGGGCGGCGATATTCATACGTACCTGAAGGCACGTCAGGCTACCGCCGGGCGCCATTACACGCTGGACACCACCCCGCTCGTCAGCGGCGATGGTCGGTGCAGAACTACCCAATGTTTAGCGGCTGAGCAGCAGCGCACGGCACTGCGGGGCTTTTCGCTTCGTGGGTACTCGGTGGTGCTCAGTCCCTGAACTCGGCCATCCGCTGCCTCCTGCCGGTGAGCCCGCGCAGCGAGCGCTGGCATGATCCGGCCCATCCGGCAGGAGCACGCTCTGGTCATTCTGGATGATGTCGCAGGATGAGGCCGGTGCGCGGCCACGGATGTCGCGACAGGCCAGGTAATGCGGCAGGATGCATCCGGTGCGCAGGGCAGGAACGGCACAAAAGGCGCAGATGGTGCGAAGCAGGTGCGGCTGGCGCAACAGGCGCGGATGAGGGGCAGCTGCGTGCAGAACCGCAGGGGGCAGTGCAGGAAAGAGGAAAGCGGGAAAAGGGGCTGTCGAAAACGGCGTACCGCGCATTACGCCCAGGTGACGGCGTGCCGAGAATCGCGCGTGTTAAGGCGGCCGCGCGCGGGTGAAGTGTATTTTCTCGGACGCCGGCTGCTCCGGCAGGAGACAGGCGCGCCGGAAGAGGGGCTCGAAGGTGCGGCAGGGGGTGCTGGTGTTGCCCGGACCGCCGGGGCGGCACGCGGCAGGACATTGCATGTCAGGGCATGCCGGCGACGGTGGCGCGGACGATGCAGTGACAGGGTGATCCAGCGCATCGCCGCCCGGTGAAGCTGGCGGACATGCAGCCGTGCTGGTCAATGACGGGCAGGAGCCCGCTATCCGGTCAAGAGGCGAAGCTGCGGGCGCAGGGCATCAGCGCAGCGTATCGTCGGACAGTGAATCGGTTCTTTCGCCACGCCGGTGGTGGGCGAGCGGCTTTTCTGGCTGCAGGCCTGTGCGGAACCGGGGAATGCCTTCGCCGTGCGCGCGCGGCGCTCGGGCAAGCATCGCCGTGCGGGCTGGATGCGCAGAGCTTCCGCTGCAGGCTGTCGCAGTGACGAGCTGTACTGGGAGGCGCAGGTGGCGCGATTCGGCGGTATCGCGACATCTGGCGTCGGCAGGGCGTGCTGCCGATGATCCGGCGGACGCTGCAGGATCGCGTCGTCGAGCAGCTGCTGGCGCGGGACGAGCAGCGGCAGCCGACGATCTGCGCGACCTGAGCGAGCTGCTGCAGACGGCTTCTGGCCAGCTGGAGGGCGAGCATGCGTTGATCCGCTATCTCGCGCGAGCAGCGCCGGCAAGCCCGAGGGAGAGATGGACGCCCGCCGACAGCGGCTGGAGAGCGATGATGCCCGCGCGCGCGGTGACCGTGCACAAGCCGAAGGGCTGCTGGAATATCCACTGGTCTTTTTGCCCCATGCGCCTGTGCGGCCAGGGAGGTGGATCCGAAAGGCATCGGGCGGAAAGACGGCATTTCTGTCGTGGCACGATGCGCAGGGCGATCTGCAGCTGACCCTGTGCGGCAGTGGCGAGCCGCCGCCGGGCGTTCCGGGAGCAGGCGGATGAGGAGCGTCTGGGCGAGGATCTGCGCAAACTGTGGCGTGGCGCTGACGCGCCTCCGTCATGCCACCTGGGTGGGCAGGCTGGCGCCACTGGACAGGCTGGAGCACAGCGCGGCCGGTCATCTGCTGGGGCTGGCGGCCGCCCGTGACGCGCGTCCTGTGGGCGATGAGGATGGCGTCGGGGAGGCGCCGGCCGGTGTGGCTGGGGTACGAGGGCAGGGCGGATGCCCTGACGGCACAACGGATGTCGCCGCGATGAGGCTGTCGTGGATGCGAGCCAGCGCCGGCAAGTAGCCTGCCGGGCGGATGGAGAGCCGGGTGGCTGCGCTGGTGGTATCGGCACGGCCTCGGGTGAGATGGCCATGCGGTTCAGCGGGCTGCTGGCGAACATGGGGCGCAACAGAAGCCGTGCCGGCGGAACATCCAGTCTGCTGGAAAGACGCCACCGGCGCTGGCTGCCGGCGCTGGCCACGCTGGTGGATTGCCAGCTATTCGGCACTGACCGAGGACGGCGTATGGCTGCGTCCGGCGCCGGCCAGCCTGCCGGGTGGGGCATGATGCGCTTGGGAGGGGCCGCGCTTTCGGGCGGCCAGCGATGCGCTTCGGAGGTTTCCGCTGCCGGGGAGCCATGACGCGCTGCGAGGGATCTGCACAGCCGGCGCGCCGTGATGGGCACCGGGAGGATTCCGCGCCGCTGGGAGACAGTCGACGCCCCTACGGGATTCGGTACTGACCGAACGCCAGCCGAGCAGCAGGGGGCCGATGCAGCGTGGCAGCGCCAGGTGCAGGCCCGGGCGCTGCAGGACATGCCGGTGACGGGTGGATTCTGGCGTGCGGCAGCATGCGTCCATCGCTGAGCGCATGGCAGGGTTCTTCCCGGGGGAGCTTGGTTTCTGATGTCCTGCGGCCCGCGGCGGCAGACAGGCTGATGGGGAACTGCCGGTGCATGCCTGCCCGGGGACCGCAGGCCGGTACCTTCCCTGCACGCTGCTGGAATGGGCGGGGCAGCAGGGGTTTGCCGCTGCTCGGCTGACCGCGCGACTGCTGGCCGCACAGGTGCGCTGGCGCTCGTAGCGCGGGTGCCGGCCTGGCAGCCGTGGGAGGACATGCTGACCGGCTGGCTGCTTCAGGTGCTGACGCAGCCGCCGCATTCCACAGTGCATGCCGGTTCTGGCTGCCCGCGCCGCAGACCCGCCGCAGCATCAGGCGGAAATGGTTTCCACGCTGCGTGAACGGCATCGACCTGCCGGGCTGGATGCCCGGGTGCGGGCAGAACACCCTGGACGGGGCGCGCGGTCCGGCAGCAGCTGCCCGCAGCCCACCGGGCATGCCCGCGTTTCACTCGATCTGCGCTCCGTGCAATGAGGGGCGCGTATTTCGTGCTGACTACAAGTCGAACTGGCTGGGCAGCACTCGCAATGCTGCTCGCCGGCCGGAGACGATGGCGGCGGCGGTGCTGGCGCATCGCCATGAGCCGCTGCAGTAATCGTTCTACGTGCTGGCGCCGCACCGGCTAGCTGTACGGGCTGCCTGATTATGACTACGACCGCCGCGTGGGCGGAGCGCCTCATCTGGTTTCTGCGATGCCTAGCGCGCGCGGGAGGTGTGCTCCAGTGCCGGCCTCACGGAGATGTGATCGAGACGCTGGACGCTGCCTTTGCCGGCAGGAAACGGAGGTGGCTGCATGACGCGCAGGCCGACACGACGCGCCAGGGGCGCGCAACCGGACGGGCGACGGGAGACCCGCTCGCAGCCGCTGGATGATGAGGCTGCAGGCATGAAAGGGCTTTGCCCGGGATGCGTGGCACCTCGCAAGTCGCGATGACGCCGACCCTGACCGCCGCATGCACGGTTCGGAACGTGCTCCTGCACCGTGCCGCTGCGACACCGGCGGATGCCGCGCTGGCGGCTGACGACGTGCGGGCCGTACAGGGACGCAGCGCTACATCGATGCGGCGCTGGCCTGATCGCTGCGCTGGAGGTGCGCAGCGCGCCATGCCGCGCGGGAGGCCGCTCGCGGAGCGGCCCGGAAGGCTGACGCTGCCTGCGTCCGCAGCACGTAGCTGGCGCTACATCGATGGACGCTGGGCCTGTGTGCTGGCGCAGGAGGGGCCTGACGGCGCGGAGCGGGAGCGGCTGGACCCGGAAGCAGCCGGGTGCGCTCGGGCCCTGGTGCTGCTGGGCGGGCGCTGCCTGCAGTGCGCAGCTGGGCCAGGGGCATGCCTGCCTCGACCAGCAGGCCGTGACGGCTGATCCGGCAGGGAGTACATGGGCCTGCTGGTGACGGCGGTACGCGCTGCACGGCCTGACGCATGCGCCCGGTGCAGGCAGCGCTGCGCATGCCGCAGCTGGTGTCGTGTCCCGCGCAGGCGGAGGATGCGTGCGCTGATTGTCTACGGCCGTGCTGGCACACGGCTTTATCTGCGCCGTCTCGTGGCGTGCTGTGAGCAGGTGATGCGCGCAGGCATTCCGCAGCGGCTCGACGGATGATGCGGCAGTGGCGGTGCCATGCGACGCACAGCGCGCAGCGGCTGCAGCGAATGGCAGATGCCATCGATGTATGCGCAGACGGGCCTCGCCTGCAGGCAGCTGAGCGACGTGCTGTCTCCGCCGAGCCTGACAGCCGGCGCACAGGCAGATACCTGCGCACTGGCGATGCCGCTGACGACAGCGCGTGGAGGAGACACGGCAGCGGACCGGCCTGCCGGAGGGAAAGCCCTCGTAGAGCTGTCGCTGCGAGGCATGGCCGCAGCCATCCATTCCTCTGGTGCGCGCGCACTGCGCGACCAGCCCGCCGACTGGCAGAAGATCGCGCGCTGGCTTCCCGCGCCAGCGCTTCGGGCCGATCACCGGGCAGGCCCCGGCACGGGCAAGACGACACATGGTGCTGGCGGCTGCAGCGCTGCTGCAGTGGCAGTGCGCTGGCGACGCATGGAAAACCCCTGCGCATCGGTTAATATGCGCGGCACCGCACCGGCAAGCGCGGCGGCACGGGCTGTCGGGTTCGATCAAGCCGGAGCCATCGGACGCCTGCTACCGATGGTGTTTGCTGCGTCTTGGTGGGAGAGCGTACGTGCAGCCATGCATGCGGCAGTGAGCATCGCTGCACCCGGCTGCTGGGCAGCCGCCCGGACTCGCGCGCCATTTCCGGCACGATGCGCGCAATCCGCTGCGGCTGGATGCTGGTGATCGGATGAGGCGCCGATGATCGACCTGAGATGATGGCGGCGGCTGCGCACGCGCTGCCCGCCTCTGCGCGGGCTGATCCCGCTGGGCGACAAGGACCAGCTGGCCTCGGTGGAAGCTGGGGCCATCCTGGGCAGAACTGTGCGCACGGGCGCAGCAGGGGCACCACTGGCCGCCGAAACGGGCCATCTGGGTGAGCGCGAGGAGACCCGGGAGGTGGTGCCGCCTCCCGCCCCTGCAGGATGCGCCGGAACGCTACCGGACCAGAGCATCTGGCAGGCTGCTGCGGCACAGCCACCGCTTCCGCGGACAGCGTATCGGGCGGCTGGCGGCTTTCGTGAACGCCGGGGATGTGCAGGGCGTGGCACGGCTGTGGCGCGAGGCCGGACAGGGGCTGGGCCAGGACTGGCGAGCATACGCCCGCAAAATGCGGAGGTGGATGCATCCCGCCGCTGCGCGGATTGCAGTGATCCACGGCCGCGAACAGCCGCGGGCGTTGCCCGGCTGTCTGCAGGTGATGCGTGCCAGCATCAGCCGGCGTCTGACGCGGACCCGGCGACGTTCGACGCCTGGGCGCAGCAGTGGTGCTGCAGGCGCACGCGTTTCCAGTTGCCGTGCGCTGCGGCAGGGACACTCGGGCGTGACTCGCCGACCGGCAGATCGCGGTCTGGCTGCAGGGCGCTGGCTGCTGGCCGCCAGCGAGGGCTGGTATGCCGGGCGTCCAAGGGTGACGATCACGCACACAACGATTATGAGCTACTGACGAACGAGACGATGATGGGCACTGCCGGCTGGGCCGGTCCGGGAGGACGGCTGGGTGCGGTGTTCCTGCGAATGACCGGGGCGGTCCGGCTGGCGCGCTGCCCAGCGTTGCCGCAGCCGGCACGAGCCGGCTATGACGCGTACAGGCGCAGCCTCGGAGTTCGGACCTCACGCGGCGCTCGCCATGCCGGAGGCGCTGCCGCCGGTGCTGCCACGCGGGAGCGGCTCACTACGCCACACCCGCGCGCGGCGCTTCTTCACCCTGTGAAATGCCGGCGGCAGAGGGCGAGGCCGGTACAGCCGTCGATCGACGTGGATGGCCCGCGATCCGCGGCAGGTGCAGCGGCCAGCGGTCTGATGGCGGAGCGCTGACTCAACCCCACGCATGCGCCCAGGCAGCGGCGCTGCGCATGCCAGCGTTTCTCGCAGACGAAAGCAGCTGGCGGCGCAGGGCATCGAGCACGCTGCGGGCTCTACGCACCAGGTGGCCAGCCGTACGCGCGGGCGGTGGCGGCCAGCGCCTGCAGTGTGCTTGCCCGCTGCGCATGGCGGATTCTCCGCCAGTCGAAACCATCGAGAAAGCACGCTGTCGGCGCAGGGGCGCGTTGCGCTGCAGCCACGCCGTTACGCGCATGGTGTCGCTTCCAGCAGGAGCGATCAGTTCGACGGTGCCGTCCGGTACCTCCAGGTCCCTGGAAGCAGGGCGCAGATTGGGGCCCAGCGGGAGATCCGGCCCAGCGCTGGGCCAGCGGTGCGGCCAGCGGTTGCAGGACGGGCTACCGGCGCCTGCCGGATGTCGTCGGCGCTGACTGGATGGGCTTTCTGGTGGAGACGAAAGCGCAGGTGCCGGATCGGCCGGTGCCGTGGCCCGGCGGCGGGGTGCCGGAGCTGGCGGGCCAGCCAGCAGGCCCCAGGTGGACAGGAAATTCCAGGCCCAGGCCGCAGCCGGTGCCTCTGAGGATGGTCCAGCGGCGGCGGACGACAGCCAGGCCAGGGCGGCTGCAGCCGCCCAGAAAAGTACGTGCTCCGCCTGGGCGCGGGCGCCGCTGAGCGTGTGGTAGCGGTCACCATACAGGGGCTGGAAGGGCTGGCCGTCTGCCAGGTGATGAGGGCCGCCGGGCCGGGCAGCGCGGCGCGCATCGGCGGTTCCAGCAGGCAGCCCGTCCGGCAGGCATGGCCCGGTACAGCCGGAGGCCGGATCGTGAAGAGGATGTGACCGCAGGGTGGGCGGTGATCCGGAGCGGGTGCCGGGAATCCGGAAGCAGGGAATGGTGACATGCGGGAAGGGAACCAGCCGGGGTTTGGTGAGCTTGAATGCGTCCATGACATGCATCCGGAGAGGCAGATCGTGGGATACCGCAGACGGTCTCACGTTTTGCGGGCGGCGGCGTATCATCGGCCGCCCGCCATGCCCCAGCTTTCGGTGCTCGTTTTCATGCGTGAAGTCTGCATGGTCCTGACGGCCCGTCCGATGTGCGATACGCCGCACCAGCGGAGTGCGGCTGCGCGAACGGCATGCCAGCGGGCACGCCGCCGGGTGTGCGGGTCCGAGCTGGCTCCGGTCACTCCCGGCTGGAATCCGGGCACGGATGATTCCGCTGGTGCTGGCCTGCCTGCTGCCGTTCACTGCATGGCTCAAACGTGTTTCCGGTGGTGGCCATCGAGCTGCGGAGCTCGGTGCACCAGCTCACGCTGGTGGGCGCGGTACCGACGCTGCATGCGGTCGGGCGTACGTGGCCCGTGGCCGCCCAGTGGTGCTCGCGCCGACGCTGCTGCACCGGGGCTGTATCTGCTGACGCTGCTGGGCGTGCTGTGGCTGACCGGACGGGAAGGGATCCGGCGCGGGTGGTCAATGCCCTGGTGCGGGCCATGCAGCAGAATGACACCCGTGGAGCGTAGTGGAGGTGTTCCTGCTCGGCAGGGTGCTGCGGCCACCGTCAAGCTTCCCGTCGGCGGCCAGCATCATTGCTGGGCCGGCCCCTGTGGTGGCCGATGGGCACGACCATCCACGCTGACGGTGGTGCTGACCTTCCGGCGGCTGCGCGCGCTGATCCGGCTTGCGCACGCACCGGCACGGTGAGGGCCGGCAGGCCGCGCCGCCTGTGATTGGTGTGCAGGACGCGCCCGGATGGCGGGCCCGGGGAGATGTCATGAACCGCAAGGGACTTTCCCGGCGATGCCACGGGCCGGGACGACTCACGAGCAGGAAGACGCAGAGGCCGCGAGCCAGGGAGGAAGGATGCCTCCCGCGTCCGGGAGACGGTCGGGGGCGCAGGCCGGGGCCGGGCTGCCGCTCACGACGGGCAGCGCCCGTTTGCCCGGCAGCCAGCGGCTGGGATGATCGCCTGCCACCATTGCGGACACGGTGTGGGGCCGAGGCAAGCGCGGGCGACCGCTGCCACGGCACTGCAGCCTGGCTCCGTGCGGCGCAAGCCGGAGGTGGGCTGGGTGTGACACGGGCGCCGCTGATCACGGCCCATCATCCTGTATTTCCCGGCCAATCTGCCGCCGGTGATGACCACCAGCACAATCTTCGGCACCGATGATCTCGACCATCCCGTCCGCGGTGTATCTGGCGCGAGGGCGAATGGGCGGCTGGCGGCTCTGTCATCTTCATTGCCAGCTTCCTGATACCCGCTCTGCAAGCTGACGGCGCTGGTGCTGATGGCGCTGATGGTGCAGTTCGCAGCCCGTGGCGGCTGAGCTAGCGCACGCACCTGTACGACGCATCGCTCGAAATGGGCGCGCGCTGGTCGATGCTGGATAATGAATCTCGTGGTGGCGGGTGACGTCATCGCTGATCCGAGGTGCCCGGGGTGGCGGTGATCGAGGCCGGCTGGCATTGCGGCCTTTGCGCCGTGGTGGTGCTGACGATGCTGGCCACGATGAGTTTCGACCCGCGGCTGGCGTGGGATGCACGGTTCAGCCTGTCTTTCCGGCGCCAGCGGCGCGCGCCGCCGGCACTGAGCCGATGGGCGCGTCGATGCCGCAGATGTTTTTCCCGGGAGGCCCATCGGGCAGGACGGGGACACGCCTGGGAGTCGCGGGCGTGGAAGGGCCGGACAGGTGTCATGTCATGGTCCCGGCAATTCACGCCAGTGCTGGTTTATCGACGTTGAATGGGTGTGCATGCTCGCGACGCGCTCCAAGGGATGTAGAAGCTCTACGCGGGCCGCAGTGGCCCGGAGGCTGTGACGGATGGGTATCGAGGATGAAGCGCGGGCCGGGCGCGATGCGGGTGAAAGGAGCGCCGTGGCCGTGAGGGATAGCGAGGGGCGCAGCGCCGCGGAGGCCTGGCGGGCAGGCGCTGTCATGATGATGCGCTGGTGCTTCGAGGCCGAGGTGGAAGACCGGCGCTATCGCTGGCTGCCGTCGCTGGTCTGGCTGCTGCCGCTGCTGGCGGCACTGGTCAGCGCCATTCTGACCTACCGCGAGATGACCCAGCACGGGCCGACGATCACCGTGACCTTCAAGACGGCCGAGGGCTGGAGGCGGGCAAAGACCAAGCTGCGTTACAAAGGACGTGGAGATCGAGGCCAGGTCACCAGGCGCATCCCAGCTGGGCGAGGACCGGCTCGCATGTGGAGAGGTCGACATCGAGCTGCGCAAGCCACGAGTTTCCAGGCGAAGGATTCGCGCCACTGGAGTGGTAGCGGCCACGGGCCGGCTTGATGTCCGGTGTGTCGCGCTGGGCACGCTGCCGTCCGCCTATATCGCGCGGATGCCGGCCGCTCGAAGCGAGATGGTGTCGACGTTCACCGGGCTGGGAAAACCCGCCCCCGCTCAAGTATGACGAGGCGGGCAGCCAGTACCGGCTGCGCGCGAAGGATCGAGCTCGCTGGACATCGGCCCGCCGGGTGCGCTGTACAGGCGGATGGTGGTGCGCCGCGACCGGCGCTGTCGCTGGACGATTCGGGTGAATACGTGCTGGTCGACATCTTCGTCAACAGTCCGTATGACCGCTCCTGCCGAGCAGAGACTCGCGCGCTTCTGAGGCCAGCAGCGGCATCGATGCGCGAGTTCGATGCCAACAGTGGCTCACAAGACGCAGTCGCTGATGACGGGTGGTGCAGCGCGCAGTGTGCGGCACTCGCCCATCGAGGGCAGCGCGGCAAGGCGGCCGATGTCCGCACGCCGTTTGCGCTCAGCGCCGGATGAGGCCACGGCCGTGAAAGCGTGCCGATGGCAAGTCCAGTTTTCATCGCGCTGAACTTTCGACCAGTCACTGCGGGGCGATCGCGCGAGCCCTGGTGGATTTCCGTGGGGTGGAACTGGGGCGAGTCCGATCACCATCGACATGGTGGTCGGCGAGAAGAGACCGGGCGAGGTGAAGATGCCGGTGCTGGATCGAGACTATCCGGAGCGTCTCGCACTGGCGCAGTGCGACCGGTGACCAGGCATCGCCTTCCCTCGGGTCGTTCCGACGGCCAGCTGCGCCGGGAGGCGCTGGAGCGGCTGCGCAAGATGGTCGATCGCGGCATGCGTGGCGCAGCTGCGTGACCGGCAACCTGCTCTCGGGCCAGCTCTATGTGGCGCTGGACTTCTTCCCGCAGGCCAAACCGGCTGATCTGAAGGTGGTAGGCAACGACGTGGTGGAAGCCGCTTGCCGACGGTGGGCAATTCGCTGGATGAATTTCCAGGCCCAGATCGCCTAGATCCCGGCCAAGTACCGTTACAGTGCCACTCGACCAGATCGGCCGGCGAGTTGCGCATCCAGACGCTGCAGCCGGCATGCGCCGGACGGTGAACGAGGCCGAGCACGATGAAGCGGGTCAACCGTGATCTGACGCCGGAGCTGCTCTCTCCACCGTGCGGAGCCTGAAGAAACGCTCGATTCCGCCAGGCGACGCTGGCCATACGCCAACCGCACGCTGGCGTCCGATGCGCCGCTGCAGGAGGACATGCGGCAGACGCGCTGCAGCCGGTGGCGCGGGCGGCCGATTCGCCCGGGCGGCTGACGGATTATCTGGAGCGCCATCCGGAAGCCTGATCCGGGGCAAGTCCGGCAAACAATGGCATTTTCAGGGTGTATGGGTGAAGATGCGTTCCGTGATGTGGGTGGCGGGCCCTCGGTCGCGATGTTCGGGCTGGCCGCTGTGCGCCAGCGCCCCGGTGTCGTATCACACGCTGCGGGGGAGCAGTGAGGCGGGCAGCGCGGTACGTCCGCCCAGCCGGATCACGCGCCACCAGATTGCGGCGGTGAATGTGCCGGAGCGGCTGAACCGGCCGGATCTCAGAGCTGTCGGCGATACCTGAAACCGCGGGCAAACCGAGCGCTGATGCGAGCGGTCGGGTGCGGAACGTGAGTGCGCCGGTGACGGTGCTCGAGAACGAACGCTGGGATGCGTCGCTGCGACTGACACGAGCTGCGCGGACGCGCTGGCTGCGCGCGGCTGGCCGAGGCGGCAGCACGCCCGGTGACGTGCCGGCCAGCGCCCGTGAACCGGCCCGGCTGCGGTTGACGGTGCGGGTAGACCGCTTCGATGCCAGCCAGCGGGGTGATGACGGATGTGCTGGCGGACTGGCGGCTGCGGCGCCTGGACATCAGGGATGAGGGATGATGCCACCCCGAAGCGCCCGATGGCCGGGTGCTGGCATGCCGTTACCAGGGCGTGCCAGCGGTGCCGGCGGGCAACGTGACGGTGGTGGTGAGCGCCCTGCGGCAGCGGGTGGTGCATCTGGCCGATGATGACATCGTGGCGGCCACCCGCCCCTGGCTGCGCGGCGGCGCCCAGCCCTGTGCCCAGGGGGCGCAGGCAGTCCAGACGGGGCCGCGCGGATGACGCCGGAGGCCGCTACCTCCTTCTCCGGTGGTTCCGGAGGTCGGGGCGCAGGATGGGAGGGAGCCATCCGGTGCCGGCAGACCGAGATTCTGCCCTGGCGGCTCCCTGCGGCAGGTCTCTGCCCGGGCGTCATCCCCGCTCCGGCGGAGGTCTCTGCTATGCTGCCCCCGCCCAGGTGTGGAAGCGCCTGCATTCGACACCGACCACGCCACGATGCGTCTGGCCATGCAGCGCTCAACGCCTATCGCCGCACGGCGAGGGTGCCGGTGGGGGCCGTTCTGGTGAAGGATGGCCAGGTGATTGCCGTACCGGATACAACCATCCGGTGGGCAGCCACGATCCGCTCGGCCCATGCGATGCGAGCGCTGCGGATGGCGGCTTCCGAACAGCTGGGCAGTACCGGGTGGGTGCCCTCGACGCTTTATGTGACGCTGGAGCCCTGGTGGCATGATGTGTCTGGGCGCCATCCTGCACGCGCGGGTGACGCGGGGTGGTGTTCGGGCGCACGATCCCAAGACCGGCGTGTGTGGCGGTGTGCTGAACCTGCCGGCCATGGGCAGCTCAATCACCAGACCCAGGTGGAGGGGGGCGCTGGCAGAGGAATGTGGCCGTGCTGCAGGATTTCACTTTGCCAGCGTCGTGCCCAGGGCAGGCTGCACGCGATGCGCTGCAGGCGCAGCAGGACGAGAAAACTGGCACGCTGGGCGGCCACGCTGCCTGCGGAAGCAGCGCTGGGTGGTCGCGGCTGGAAGGCGGACTGGATTCAGAGGCATCTGCGTGAGCAGCGTGGCGGGCCGGATGTGCAGGGTATCTGCGCCAACGGTAGAGAGCTTCCCGAGGAGCGACGCCAGCCTGTGGATGCCCTGGCGCAACGACGATTCTGCGGGATACCCGACATGACAATTCCGTAAATGCCGGATTGCAAAAGGGCCGGAACACGCAAAACAGTGCGATAGTCCTTTCAAAACCGGCGGAAGTGGGCGGCCGGTGTGCCAACGGATCATGCCCGGCGCGCCGAGAAAAACGTGTCCAGTACAGCTTGCCCAGACCGCTAACGTGTTTCGCCCAGAACACCGACACTGAGAGGCTTTCGCATGGCAGGAGGGGAATCATCGAGGTCGTGGCGACAGCTCAATCTGGTCAGCCGGATTGCCATCGGGCTGGCGGCAGCGGTCTGACGTGGCGCTGCTGACGCGCTGGCTGGGTCGGGGGCACGAGGGCTGGGGAGGCCACGGTGGCCCGTACCGGACACGTTCGGAGGGATGGCCGGCCTGGGTTCTTTCGACGGGTGAGCTGCTGGGCGACCTGTTCGTGGGTGCCCTGAGGCAGTGGCACCGGTACTGGTGTTCACGCTGGTGATGGGCGGCCATTGCGCGGCATCAGCGGGGCACGAAAACCAACATCCGGCCGGTCCTCATCCTGTACCTGCTGGGCACGTTCGCTGCAGCCCTGGTGGCGGTGTCGCTGAGCTTCCTGTTTCCCTCGGAGCTGGTGCTCAGGGCGTACAGGAGGCCAATGGTGGCACCCGGTGGCATCACGCGGCCGTGCTGAGGACCGCCTGATGGGCTGGTGACCAATCGGTCAGGCGCCGCCAACGCAATTACATCAGCATTCTGGCCTCGGGGGCCTGGTGCTCGCAGCTGGCGTTTCCGCCATGCCAGCGACCAGATGCGTACCCTGTAACGAGGGTGGCCGAGGCGGTGTCCGAAGGTGGTCCGTACCGTGATCAGCTTTGCGCCGGCCGGCATTTTCGATTTGCTGCTGGTGACGCTGCGCTGTCACCGGACGGGTTCAGCCAGCTGCAGGGGCTATCTGCATCTGCTGGGTGTGCTGCTGGGGGCCATGCTGCTGGTGGCGCTGGTGGTCAACCCGCTGATCGTCTGGACGCGGATCCGCCGCAATCCCTATCCGCTGCATGATCACCGCCTGCTGGAAGCGGTGTACCGGCTCTCTCACGCGCAGCTCGCAGCCAACATTCCGGTGAACATGGCCCTGGCGAAGCTGGGGCCGCACGAGGATACCTATTCGATCTCGATTCCGCTGGGGGCTACCATCAACATGGCGGGCGCAGCCATCACCATCACGGTGCTGACGCTGGCTGCCGTCAACACGCTGGGGCTGCAGGTGGACTTTGCCACCGCCGTGCTGCTGAGCGTGGTGGCCACGCTGGGGGCCTGTGGGGCCTCCGGGGTGGCCGGCAGGTCACTGCTGCTGATTCCGATGGCCTGCGCGCTGTTCTCCATCGACAACGACATCGCCATGCAGGTGGCCGAGTGCTGGGCTTCATCATCAGCGTGGTGCAGGATTCAGCCGAGACGGCACTCAATTCATCCACCGACGTGCTGTTCACGGCTGCGGTGGATCAGGCGCAAAGCGCTGAGTGAATATGGGCCGGCAGGGCTGCCAGTCCCAGCGTCCGGTGTGACCGGCGCTGGACTGGACATGCCTGCTGCAGCCCGTTGGTGTCAGCATGCAGGCAGTTTCGGGTCCGGGTCATCCGCAACACACGGCACAGGGCGCAAGAAGGTGGAACGTGCTCCAGATCGCAGCACGCCAGACCGGTGAAGCGGATATCCGGTGGGTGGATGTTCCGGCTGAAGGAAAATCTTCGCGAGCTTTACAGACAGCAAAAAGGCGATGCCCAGGATTGGGGGCATCGCCCTGCTGTCTGCGCAGCGGCCGCCCGTATCGCGATTGCGGGAGGCGGCCATCATGGCGCAGTCCGGGAGCGGATCACGCCTGCGAGAGGATCATTCCTCGATCTTGGCCTTGGATTTCAGGCTTTCCTGCAGGGCCTGGATCTTCTGGCGCTCCAGCTGCTGTTTCAGCTGGGGCTTGACCTGGTCGAACGGGGGCGGTTCGGCGGCACGCACGTCGTCGAGCTGGATGATGTGATAGCCGAACTGGGTCTTGACCGGGATCGACGGTGTATTCCCGCTTTCTTCAGGTGCGTCATGGCCTCGGAGAATTCCTTCACGAAGGTGTCGGGCGTGTTCCAGCCCAGGTCACCCCCGTTGGCGCCCGATCCCGGATCTTTCGAGAGTTTGGCCCAGCGACTCGAAGCCTTCGCCTTTCTTCAGTTTGGCGATGATGTCCTGGCCTCGGCCTCCGGAGCCGACCAGGATGTGGCGGGCCTTGTATTCTGGGCGCCGCTGGCGGCGGAGTCCTGGCCAGCTTTTCATACTCGGCCTTCACCTCGGCGTCGGTGACGGGCGATTTCTGAGTTCGTTGGCGATCAGGGCACTGGATCAGCACGTCCTGACGCAGCTGCTGCGGCTGCTGCTGCACGTCGGCCGATTTTTCCAGACCGCGCTTGTCGGCTTCCTGCACGAGACAGTTCGCGGGTGATCAGCTCGTCGCGGATCATCTTGCGGGTTTCTGTGTCGGGACGACTCCTGCTGGGCGAGGATCTTGACGAATTCGTCCACGCGCGAGGCCGGGATGGCCTTGCGTTGACCACGGCTACGTGTCGCCGGCGGCCATGGCCGGTGCGCCCATCAGCAGGGTGGCCGAAAAGAACGGCGGCGGCACCGAGGGGTGCGTGAAGCGAAGATTGGGTCATGGTGCTTCCAGAAAAGTCGGGTTGGTAAAACGACTGCCCTGGACAGCGGATGGCGTCGAGCAGGTGAAGTTCCTTTCAACGAATGCGCTGCCGATGCGTTGACCAGTTTTCGTGCCAGACCGTGCAACGGCCTGTATGGGGGTGTTGCAGAGGGTCAGTGGCTGGGTGTTTCGGCGGATGCTCGGTGCGTGGACCCGGTGTGGCATCCGGTCGGCGACGGCATCATACACCAGCCGGTGTCGGCGCACGGTGCTCAGGCCGGCAAAGACAGGCGAGACCAGTGTCACGGCGTAATGGCGGCACCGCCCGCAGCGCCTGCGTGACCGATGTGATGATGGCTGTCGTCATGCACGGTAATGTGGGCGTCAGGGAAAGAATGTTGTTTCGAGACGTTGCAGCAGGGGCGTCGGCAGTGGGTTTCATCGGAAGGGAGCTGGGAGGCTGGTTCGGGGCGGCGTGCGCGGGGGCGAAGGGTCCATGCACGCTCCAGCTTTGGGACGACCGCATCCGGCCAGGCGTCAGGCTTTCGGCGTGTCGTGTTCCGATCGGGTGATGGGGTGGCCTCTGACCGCTGCCGGGGATGGGTCCTGCAGGTGGGCGCTCAGATAGAAGCCCTGGGCGATGATGAAGACAAAGTGGCGCCGGTGGTGCCGAACAGCTTGAAGTTGACCCAGGTGTCGGTGGCGAACTGCCAGGCCACCCACAGGTTGACCACGCCCATGATGGCGAAGAAGGCGCACTAGAGCAGGTTCAGCCGCTTCCAGATGGCCTCAGGGCAGCTGCATCTGCACGGCCCATCAGCTGTTTGAGCGGCGGTTTGCCCGGCGGAGGCTGGCCACGCCCAGCGCGACGGCAAACGACCAGTACAGGATGGTGGGTTTCCACTTGATGAAGGATTCGTCGTGCAGCAGCAGCGCGTCATGCCGAGACGACGATGATGGCCAGGCCGACCCACTGCATGGCATCGACCGGGCGTTTTTACGAGCAGCCAGCCGATCTGCAGCACGCTGTCCGCAATGGCACGCCGTGGCGATGCTGAGATGTCCGCCAGCGAAGGCGGCGAAGAAGGATGACCGGCAGCAGGTCGAACAGCCATTTGTTTTCATGGATGATGATAACGGGGATTGGCGGCAGGCAGAGTTGCGTCCGTGCCGGAAACAGGAATGAATGGGTGCCTGGGTGTGGATGGCCGATCTCCGGCGAGGCGGGTGGCGACGGGTGGTGGTGTTTTCAGGGTGCAGGCCGGGGCCGAAGGATGGACAGGGGGCGACAATGGCAGCAGCGGCCGGAGGGCAGAACGGGCAACAGGAGCGGCAGGGGCGAAGGAGCAGAGGAGCAGAGGGCAGAGGGCAGAGGGCAGAGGGCGACTCTGTGGGGCGGCGACCCAAAAGGAGTGTTAAATCAAGCGACAACAGTAAGCGTTTATGTGTAGATGCAACAGTTGTTGTCTGTTTCGGCGTTAGACTGCGCCAATGAAGAAAACGATGCTTGCCAGCAGGGATCTGAACTTCCTGCTGTATGAGTGGCTAGATGTTCTGTCCCTGTGCCGCCGCGCCCGCTTCGACGCCCATCATCGCGACCGTTTCGATGCGGTGCTCGTGCAGGCGGCAAGGCTGGCCCATGACCACCTTGCCCCGGTCAACCGTCTGCTCGACGAGCAGGAGCCGCGGCTGACCGAGGCGGGTATCCGCACGCCCGAGGTGCTGCGCGAGGCACTGGCGGCCGTGCGGCAGTCGGGCCTGCTGGCGATTTTTCGCAGGACCGGGCGCTGGGCGGGCTGCAGCTGCCGGTGCTGGTCGAGAAGGCGGCAGCCGCCTGGTTCTATGCAGGCAGTGCGGCGGCCACGGCGTATCTGTTTCCGGCGCGGGCCGGCAGCCGTCTGCTGCAGCGCCACGGCGGTGCGGCCATGGTGGCCGAATGGGTGCCCCGCTGCTCGATGGCCGGGCCACGTGCACTTTCTGTGTGTCTGAACCGCAGGCCGGTTCATCGCTGTCGGACATCCGCACACGGGCGGTCCGTCAGGCAGATGGAGTTTCCGGCTCTACGGCAACAAGATGTGGATCGTCGGTGGTGATCACGAGCTGTGCGACAACATCGTGCATCTGGTACTGGCCCAGATCGAGGATGAGGGACGGGCGGATCGAGAGCGATACCGGCCATCTGTCACTGTTTCTGGCCCCGAAGTATCTGCCGGGCAGCGACGCAGATGGGCCGGTAACGTCGGCGGCCCGGCTGGCAGGGGTACGCAACGACATTGCAGCCACGGGTCTGTATCCGCAGATGGGCCAGCGGGGTGCCACCAGCTGCCTGCTGAGCTTTGGCGAGGGCAATCATCTGCCGTTCGGGCAGGCCGGTGCGGTGGCCTGGCTGGTGGGCGAGGAGAATGCCGGCAGCGCCTGGTGACCGAAGCCTCGCCGGAGATCCAGATCGATGTGGGCCTGTCGGCGGTGGCACTGGGCTATGCCGGTTATCTGCAGGCGCTGGACTATGCCCGGGAGCGCCGGCGGGGGCGGGTGCCGGGGGTGAGCGCCCTGGGCAGTGGCCAGATTCCGATCATCGAGCACGCCGACATCCGTCGCATGCTGCTGATCCAGAAGAGCTTTGCCGAAGGCGGGCTGGCACTGGCCCTGTGGTGCGCCCGGCTGATGGACGAGAGGGATACGGCCGAAACCGCCACCGAGCGGGTCCGGGCACATGACCTGCTGCTGCTGATGACGCCGGTGCTCAAGAGCTGGTGTGCACAGCACTGTGTGGTGGCCAATTCGCTGGCCATCCAGGTGCTGGGCTGCTATGGCTACACGCGCGACTACCCGGTCGAGCAGCTCTACCGGGACAACCGCTTCAATGCCATCCAGGAAGGCACGCACGGGATTCTGGCGCTGGAGCTGATGCGCGACCGGCTGCTGAAGGATGACTTCAGGGGCCTGCAGCGCTTCATCACGGAGGTGGAAGAAACGCTGGGGCGGGCGGCTGCGCGCTGTGGCGATGTGCGCCACATGGCGGTACAGCTGCAGAAGTATGCCGAACGTTTTGGCTGGATCATCAACCGGCTGCGCCAGGAGCCGGAAGCCGGCCGCCGGCTGGCCAATGCCTCCGTGTTCATGGAGGCTTTCGGGCATTTCGTGATCGGGTGGGTCTGGCTGGAGCAGGCGCTGGTGGCCGAGGTGGCCTCACCTGTCGGCCTATGGTGCCGAAACGCAATTTCTATGCGGGCAAGTGTCAGACGGCGCGCTTTTACTTCCAGCACGAGCTGCCGCGCATCGAGCCGCAGCTCGTGCTGCTGGAGCAGCTGGACATGTCGGCGATGGACATGCAGCCCACCTGGTTCTGACGCGTTTCCGGCCTGGATGGACATGCAGCCCGCATGGTTCTGATGTGTCTCCGGCCTGAGCGGACGCCCCGTCCCGTCCGTGAACGAGGCCGGGCATCAGCCCCGGCTGCGGGGCAGCCCGGGAGCGGGGCCCCATGAGACATACCAGACCGTGCAGGGACGAATGCGCCCATGACACGCGCCCGGCCAGTCGTCCGGCCAGTCGCCCGTCTCAGCCTTCGGGCAGGGGGTAGGGCAGCTGCAGCAGGCCGATGGCGGCGTTGCCGATGCGCAGGCTGGTGGCGATCATGCCGGCCAGACGGGGCTGGGCGCCAACGGCCTCGAGGCGGGCCTCGAAGAGCAGCAGGGAAGCGACGCCCGACCAGAGTGATCGGCAGCTCGTCGGGGTTTGTAGTCCGGCTGGCCGTCGCCGCTGGCCAGGGGCCTCGTCATCGGTGTCGGCCGAAAGGCGTGCCACGCAGATGACCTGGCTGATCGGACTGCCGTCCCAGGCCAGCACGTCGGTACCGGCCTCGGGGAGCGGACCGCTGCACATGCCGGCGAACATCCGGCGTTTGACCTTGCCGCGGTATTCGCTGCGGGCCACCACTTCCGGCCGGGGTAGCAGCTTTCTTGAAGCTCACGCCACCGGCCAGTTCGAGGTTGAGCATCTGAGGCACGAAGGATTCTGGGTGGTCGCAGCCGTGATCCAGGGCACGCCGCTGGCCACGTCGAGCTGGAGCCAGTCGGCCTCGGTGAAGCGGGAACTCGGCCGAGGCCGGGAGTGACCGGGGATGCGTGCCGTCTGCGGCAGCAGCCGTGTCACCGGATGGGTGTGGTGCTGGCGGCGGTCGCTGGTTCACCCGATGCCGCGGTGCTGCCAGATGCCCCTGACATTGCCGGATGTCACCGCGTTGTCAGAGCGGGCGTCATCACCGGACGCTGCATCACCATTGCCAGAGGCTGCATCATCGCCGGACGCAACATCACCATCGTCAGACGCTGCATCATCATCGGTCGCTGCAGCGTGCCGGATGTTGCGGCGTCGGAGCGGGCGTTGCTGGCATCGCCGGCAGCCGGTGTCCGGTGTTGCATCGGCCGGCAGCGCATCTGTCGGTGACGGGTCTGCCGGTCCCTGTGTCTGCCTGTGTCGTGCCGGCGGCAGCGGCCGATGCCGCGTCCTGCGGTGCGGATGGGACGTCGTCGCCGGCCTGCGGGCGGGTACTGACCAGCAGGCTGCGCACCCGGCGGCCGGGGGCAAGCTGATGCTTGGCCGAAGTGGTCAGCAGATCGGCCGTGGTTTCGGGTGATCTGCACCTCGGCAGTCTCGGCCATCACCGGCTGGATGCCCCGTTTGGTCAGGGCGCGGGCCGCACGGCTGGTGGCGCCGACAGCTCAGCAGCTGGTGGCTGTCGCTCGCGTCGCGTACCCGGCATTTGGCGCGCAGCACGTGCATCGACAGGCGTTTGGCCAGTGGGTGCGGCCAGATCCCGCGCAGACCATCCAGAAGACCGGTTTATCGGGTTTGCTGGCTCGGGCGGCGCGCGTGACGCAGAACCCAGAAGGTGGCGAGCAGCCGGCCGTTGGGGGTGAGATAGTCCCGCCAGACGGGCCTGGCCCGCCGGGAGGGAGAGGATGTCGCTGGAGCTGGCCCTGCAGGAAGGGTGGGTGCAGCCGTTGCCGTGCACCCTTCAGTACGCCCAGGTGCCTCGAGCGGTGCATAGGGCAGGGCATGCGTGGCGGCGTTGGGGCCGGCCCGCATGGAACGGGCGGGGGATGTCAGGTCGTTCATGGCGGATGGCGCTGTGACTGGGGGTGTTGTACGCAGGAATCGAACGCGGCCCAGTCCTGTCTCACTCTGTATCATAGCGTGTAGCGCCACATTCTTTCGGCGAAATATCTGGCCGGTCAACTTCCTCAAAGTGCGTCTGCTTCTACGTCTTTTTGCTGTCCGTGCGTTGGTGTGCCTGTCCGTGGCGGGCTGGCAATGGTGGAGCCACGGCCACCGGGTGCTGGGCTGCCGACGGTGCCGAGGCCGCCTTCGATGTGCCGCGCGGGCAGGCCGGTCCGCAGCGGCTGGCCGGTGTGCTGCAGCAGGCCGGGGGTGCCGGTGTCGTCCTGGCAGCTGGCGGTAGCGCTGCGCCTGCGGGTGATGCGGCGCAGATCAAAGCCGGCAAATTATCTGATCACCGCCGGCCACGCTGCAGGACGTGCTGGGCGAGCTGCGGCCGGACAGCAGGAAAAGGCGAGGCTGCTGACGCTGCTGGAGGGCTGGCGCATGCGCGACATCCGGGCGGCGCTCAGAAAGGCCCCCGAGCTGAACGACACGCTGTCGGCGCTGAGCGATGCCGAGGTGATGGAGCGGCTGGGGTGGCTGGTGAGTCCCGAGGGACGCTTTGCGCCCGACACCTACGCCTACCGTCCGGGCAGTGACGACATCACCGTGCTGCACCGGGCCCTGGCGCAGCAGAACCGGCTGCAGGCCGCCTGAGAACCGGGCCACTGATTCCCCTGAAAACCCCGGACGAGCTGCTGACACTGGCCCTCGGTGGTGGAGATAGGAGACGGCCACGAGCCGACCGCGACATGGTGGCCTCTGTGTCATCAACCGCCTGAAAAGGGCATGCTGCCGCAGAGTGACCCCACCACCATCTACGGGCTGGGCGAGGGCTTCGACGGCAACCTGCGCAAGAAGGATCTGCGCCATCCGTCACCCTACAACACCTATAGCACAGGCGGGTGGGGCTGCCGCCACGCCCATCTCCTCGCCTGGCATGCGGGCTTTGCAGGCAACCGCCCGGCCCGGCCCGCCGGACCAACCTGTACTGTGGCACGAGATGGCTCGCCGGAGTTCTCGGCTGATCTGGCCAGCCACAACCGGGCAGTGAACTGCTTCCAGCGCAAGCGGGGGCCAGCCAATTGCGGGACGGCAGCGGCTAGCAGAGGTTGCGGGGCGGCGTCCAACCACGCGCCAGTGAGACGAATCATGAGTGAAGCCATGAAATACAAGCAGGGCTGGGCTGCTTTCATCAGCTTGAGGGCACGACGGTGCCGGCAAGAGCACGCACGTGGATGCCCGTGTGCAGTGGCTGCAGGGCGGGCACGGGTGACGCTGACCTGGGAGCCGGGGCGGCAGCCCGCTGGCCGAGACGCTGCGCGGGCTGCTGCTGGCGCAGGACATGCAGCCCGATACGGAGGCGCCGCTGGCCTTGCGGCGCGCAGCGACCATCTGCAGCGGGTGATCCGTCCGGCTGACGGCGGGCGGCTGGGTGGGCTCGTGACCGCTTCACCGATCTGACCTTTGCCCATCAGGGGGCGGCTCGGGGGGATACCACCCGGCTGGCCCAGCCTGAGGCGTGGGTGCAGGGCGGCTGTCACCCGTGCGCACCTACCTGTTCGACCCGTTGCCTGAGGTGGCGGCGGCCCGTCGCGCCGCCGTGCGGCAGCCGACCGCTTCGAGGCCCGCGAACTCGACTACTTTGCCCGGGCACGCCGACCCATTTGGACCGGTGGCGACACCCGACCGCTTGTCGTGTTGGATACGGCCACGCTCGGACGTGGTCGGCGCCCGGCTGCTGGCCGATCTGGCTCGGCGCACGCGCGCTGGCGGGAGGGGGCGTGAACGCCGCGGCCGCGCCTCCGGCAGCGGCGCCAGCCGTGGTACCGCTGGCAGTGGGGGCGGGCGCAGTGCCGCATCTGCCCACCGTGCTGCCACGGGGCGCGGGCGTACCCGCCCGCCGGTGCAGGACGGTGAAGCGCCGGCACCGGGCCGATGGTGCCGATGAGACCGCGACTGCCACCACGCCGGACGGCCCGCTGCTGCCCGTGCTCGACAGCCAGCAGCCGCTGCCGAAACCGTCTGCTCGGCGAGGGCGACGACCTGCACCATGCCCCGCTGCTGGCCGGGCTGCCGGGTATCGGCAAGGGAGCGTTTGCGCGGGCGCTGGCCCAGGGCTGCTGTGCGAGCAGCTGCCGAAGCCGCCCGCGCCGGTCCAGGCCTGCGGGACATGTCCGGCCTGCCGCTGGTTTGCGTCCGGCCATCATCCGGACTTCCGGCTGCTGGAACTGGCCACGCCTGAGTCGCGCAGCAGCCGGGCGAAGGAGGCACAGACCACGAAGGCGTGGGACATCTCCATCGACCAGGTGCGATCTGGAACATTTCATCACCACCACCAGTGCCCGCGGGCATGCGCGGGTGGTGACTCACTCGACCCGCCGAGACGCTGTCCACACCGGCAGCCAATGCGCTGCTCAAGATGCTGGAAGAGCCGGGCGAACATACGTGGTTCCTGCTGGTGTCCCACCTGCCGGCCCAGTTGCCGCCCACGGTAGCGCTCCGCTGCCGGTCGGTGGCGGCGCCGCAGCCCGTGCAGGACGAGGCGATGCGCTGGCTGCGGGCGGGTCACCGGGCTGCCGGCGGCACGATGCCGCCCAGCTGCTGGCGTGGTCGGGCATGGCGCCGCTGCACGCGCGCGCGATCTCGCCGACCCAGCACACCTGACCGTCTCATCGGACGCTGCTTTTCATCGCCGTCGGCGTTGCCCGACACTGGGCTGGATACGGTGGCCGACAAGGCGACGAGTGCCGGCGGCAACCTGGTATTACCTGCTGCTGCGCTGGATCAGTGATCTGCTGCGTGCCCACGCCGGTGCGCGCCCGTGCTCTTTCCGGGTCTGCTAGTCGGCTGGCCAGCCTGGCCCAGCGCGAGTTCGCTGGTCCGGCTGGCCGAGGTGTCAGCAGCGTTGCAGCGGCAGGCGGGGCTATTCGGCATCCGCTCAACCCGCGCCTGTTCATGGAGTCTGCGCTGACGGCCTATCTGGGCATTCGTCCGTCGTCAAACCCCAGGACGCGCACACCCACGATGAGCACCATGTACCCGGCGCCCGGCGCCACCTCCGGCAACCGGCCCGCCACCCGCCCCGGCGTGATCCCGCTGTCGATCGCGAGAAGTCTGCCCTGCTGGCGGCCTACATTCCGTTCCTGAAAACGGCGGGCTGTTCGTTCCCACCGACAAGCCGGCGCAGCTGGGCGATGAACTCTACATCATCCTCACGCTGATGGATGACAGCACCAAGACCGCCATTCCCGGCCGGGTGGCCTGGATCACCGGCAGGCGCCACAACCGCCGCCAGGGGCATCGGCATCCAGTTCAGCAGACCGATGCCAGTGTGGTGGCCAGGAAAAAGATCGAGACGCTGCTGGGGCCTGCACTAAAATCGCCTCCCAATTCGTACACGATCTGAACGGGGCTGCATGTTTGTCGACTCCACTGTCACCTGAATTTTCCTGAATTTCACGCACCCGGGCACGGGCGCTGGCCGGAGGTGCTGGCCACCATGGCCGCCAACGGGGTCGAGCATGCGCGTGCGTCCGTCAATCTGGAAGACTGGCCGGACATGATGACGCTGGTGGGCAGGCACGCCGGCCTGCTCAGCGCGTCGGTGGGGGTTCATCCCGACTATCTGGATGTGGCCGAACCCACCGTGGCCCAGCTGGTCCAGAAGCTGGCCATTATGCATCCGCAGGTGGTGGTGGCCATCGGCGAGACCGGGCCTCGAACATGACCGCATGCCGGCCGCGGAGCGGGACACGCAGCGCCAGGCGCTTCCGGCACACATCCGGGCCGCGCGCGCGCGCGGGCAAGCTTTCACTGATCATCCATGCACGTGCGGCGGCCGAAGACACGATGCGCCTGCTGCGAGAGAAGAGGGGCGCCAGGGCGGCCGGTGGGGTGATGCACTGCTTCACCGAAGACTGGGAGATCGCCCGGCGGGCGCTGGATATCGGCTACATCTCGATGTCGGGCATCGTCGTTTCAAAGAAGGCCACCACGGTGCACAGGTGGCCCGCCGGGTGCCCGCCGACCGGCTGCTGATCGAAACCGATTCGCCCTTTCTGGCGCCGGTGCCGTACCGGGGCAAGCAGAACCAGCCGGGCTGGGTGGCCCATGTGGCCGAGTGTTGCCGCCCTGCGACAGGTGCCGGTCGGGGAGATCGGCCGCATCCTACAAAACTACGACCGGCTGTTCGGTCGTGGCCGTCCGGCTGCCGGTGTGATACCTGCCAATACACGGATTCACGGCCCGGGGCGGAGACGAATGTACCCATGGCCCATCCTGATGGGTTCTCGCAACATCCGGGGCCGTTTCAGCCCGCCCCAGGTGGCCGCTCATGCCCGGGTTGACGCAGTCCGTCCGGCGTCCAGAAAGGATACTTTGAAGCCGTTCGAGACCCCGGCCCACACGACATGGACCGCGCATTCGCCCGTTGTCCGATTCTCATCCTCGCCCGGCCCCGCGCCGCGGTCATGAATCGATCTTCCAGCCTGCCATGTCCCCATCCGATGCTTGCTCCGGTCTCCGCCCCCGCCGTCGCTGCAGTCCATCCATTCGCCGGGGGCGCCTGCGGGCTGCGCTGGCACGGGCATCCGAGCGGCCCTGCTGGCATGGGGCTGGCGGCGCTGGCTGCCTGCAGCACACCCGGCAGCAGTTCCGGGGGAGCGGTGCTACCAGTACCAATTGTCGATTTCCGGGGCGGCCAGCGTCAGCAGCCCGGCGTCCGGCGCGTGCTCGATGGTGTGATGGACCTGCTGACCGACCGCGTGACTGGTAGTTTCGACGAGGCGCGTGCGCACCAGTTCGGTACGGTGAAGGATGGTCGGTCGCTGTACCTGTACCTGCGTTCCACCCGGCCCTGGGCGAGATTGCCCACCCGGCCGACCCTACGGCAAGAATTCGTTCTCGGTTATCCGCATCTGTTCGTGCAGATCGGTGACAACCAAACCTGCGCATCATCAATACCTGCTATGGACGCTCACCCCGGCCGAAGCCAAAGCCACCGAGCTGATCGTGCCGCTGGCGCCGCTGTCGAACCGCGTGGGGGATCTGCCCACCGACTGCTGGCTGGAGACGGTGACCCATCTGAACCGGTGCGCCAGACGCTGGAAGTGCGCCTGGCCGGCTTCCGGCGTTCGAGAGCTGGCTGCCGGTGCCCGACCTGCTCGGCGTGGTGGCGGTGATACCGACCTGTCGGTGGCAGCGCGGCCTGGGCCGGATGCTGCGCGCCAAACCGGTTGAACCCCGCGCTGCCAGCAGCCGGGCGTTGGCAAGGCGGCCGCAGCCGGGGGCGTCCGGTGCTGTGGGTACTGCCGGTGCCGCAGCATCCGCCTGCAAGGCCGAGGAAGCTCGCCGTGCCGAGGAGGCACGCAAGGCCGGAAGAGCCCGCTGGGAGAAGCAGACCGCGGGCCGGGCAGGGCTGAAGGGCCGTCGCCGACGAGCTCGCAGGGCAGAGGAAGCCCGTCGTGCCGGGAGGAGGCCCGGGCAGAAGAAGCGCGTCGTGCCGAAGAGGCTCGCAGGGCAGAAGAAGACGCCACGCCGAGGAAGCCCGTCGCCTCGAAGAAGCCCGCAAGGCTGGATGAGGCACGCCGTGCCGAGGCCCTGAAGGCAGCCCAGGCGGCACAGGCGAACGCGCTGCCCGTGCCGCCGAAGAGGCGTCAGGCCGAAGCTGCCCGCAAGGCTGCCCGTGACAAGGCCCGGAGCCCCATCACCCGTAACGAGTCTTCCCGCGAACCGGGCGGGCAGTGCGGTTGCACAGGCGGTGCTGCTGCCGTCGGCGCGCGCTGCGGGCTGGAGGGGCAGCCTCGGCGGCTGGTGCCGCCGGTTCGCCAGCACGGCCCAGCCTGAGTACCCGTCAACAGTCGCGCAGCCACGGCCGCCTCGACGGCGGCAGCCGTCAAGGGCGCTGAAAGTGCTGCCCAGCAGCCGGTCAAGCCGATCAGCACCATGCCGGCTGGCGCCCGGCTGACCGCCGACGCTGTTGCGCCCGGCGGCCCGGCAGGCCGTGGTACCCAGCGCATGGCCCACCAGCTGCAGAGTCCGACCAGCACGCTGCTGGGACGTGAGCCGAGCGAGACCTGTTTCATCGATCGCTGGCAGACCCAGCGCGAACCGGGCGCACCGCGCAGCACGGCCCGCCAGACCATGCGGTGGCCGTGTTCCGCGGCGAGGAATGCAGCTGGCGGTCGTTGGTGACCCGCCGTCCCGGCTCCGGCACGCTGACCGAGGTGGTGGCCGAGGGGATGAGGTCGCATTCCTGTCCGGGACCTGAAAGCCGCGCCCTGATGGCGGAGCAGTTCGCGCCGGCGATGGCTGGCGGATTTCCACTGGGCATCCCGCTACCGGCAGCTCTATACCGGGCCGTGACCACCTCATGGCCTACACCATGCAGGTCGGCCATGGCCGGCTGGCTGATGGCCGGTGAGCGGATCCGCGCTGCTGGTTGGGCTGGTCAGGGGCCAGCACCCTGCCTTTCTGCTGTTCGGCTGGTGTCGGGTCGCTCTGACGTGTTCGACCGTCGCTCATTCTGGTGTTCACCATCTGATGATGGGGCTGGCCACGGCCGCCGTCGGCTGATGGCCCAGCA
>BNJT01002483.1_pt1 | contig 127602 bp, 196 predicted proteins | sample 8540491 | NCBI WGS metagenome assembly BNJT01 (sample SAMD00202455, study PRJDB9452) | human saliva metagenome | host: Homo sapiens | reverse complement strand
CCATAGGGCTAAATACCATTTGTTAACATTTTTTTAAATTCATAACGAACTAAATTCCAAAACATAATAATCTCCTTTATCTAGGCTTTGAATTCGTGGCGGAAGAGCTGGTCGATAGACTCTCCAGACTCATAGCGAATATCATCAACATTTCCTTGACGGACGACTTTTTCCATCCTTGAGGAAGATAATCTCATCCAAGATTGGTTCGATATCTGAAATCAAGTGGGTTGAAATCAAGACAGTTGAAGTTGGAGAGTAGTTGTTGATGATGGTGTTCAAGATATAGTCACGAGCTGCTGGGTCTACACCACCGATTGGTTCATCAAGCACATATAGACGAGCATCGCGACTCATGACAAGGATCAACTGAACCTTTTTCTTTGTTCCCTTTTTGAGAGTTTCTTGAAACAGCTGTTTTCTCATCAATGCCAAGATCACGAAGGAGACCTTGAGCACGTTCCAGATTAAAAATCTTGGTAGAAGGTCTTGAAATAAGTGAGAGCTTCTTTGACCTTCATCTGTTCGTTGAGGTAGGGTCGTATCAGGGCAGATAAGAAACAATCGCTTTAGTTGCTGGGACATGGTTCCATGTCGTTGATAAGGATACGACCTTCCTCTGGTTGTAGCAAGCCGTTGATTAGTTTAATCAAGGTTGTTTTTCCAGAACCGTTTGGTCCAAGGAGGCCAACGATTTTTTTCCAGCTGGAATTTCAAGGGAAACAATTTGTAAGAGCAGGACTTGCTCCATAGGATTTTTGACACATTTTCAAATGCTAACAAGGTCATAGTTTAAACTCCTTCAATATAATCTCTCAAAACAGTCGGTAGTTCTTCTTTTTCATAGCCGAATTCTACCATGCCTGTTACAAACTGTTGCAGCTGTTCTTCTGACAGTTGCTTACGGGATTGGAGGATCAAGTCCAAGTCCTCTGTGACAAAAGCGTCCAGATGTCCGCTTGGTATAAACAAAGCCTTCTCTCCAAGTCCGATAGGGGCACGCTGGATGGTGTTGGGGTTGACCCCTGCCTCGCTTGCCAATTCTCTAACGGTTGGAAGCTGTTGATTGGGCTCGAGTTTATGGGAAATAATCTGCAATTTGATTTTCTCCATAATCTGCAAATAAATGGGTTTATTGTTATCAAATGTCCAAGACATCACGATCTCCTTTCTAATTACCTTTGTGTTAATTCAATAATACAACAAAACAAAAAACTTGTCAAGCCAAAAGGAGAATTATTTTGGGAATCTCTTAAAAAATGGTATAATGAAAAGAAAACGACAAGGAGGGAAAGGCATGCGTTGTCCAAAATGTGGCGCTACAAAATCAAGTGTGATCGATAGTCGCCAGGCTGAAGAAGGAAATACAATCAGAAGAAGACGTGAGTGTGAAGAGTGTCAGCATCGTTTTACAACCTATGAACGTGTTGAAGAGAGAACACTAGTTGTGGTCAAAAAAGATGGTACACGGGAACAATTTTCAAGAGATAAAATCTTTAACGGGATTATTCGTTCAGCCCAGAAACGTCCAGTGTCTAGTGATGAAATTGGCATGGTGGTCAATCGTATCGAACAAAAACTCCGTAGTCGCAATGAAAATGAAATTCAGAGTGAGGTTATTGGTTCCTTGGTTATGGAAGAGTTGGCAGAGTTAGATGAGATTACTTATGTACGTTTTGCCAGTGTTTACCGTAGCTTTAAGGATGTGAGTGAGCTTGAAAGCCTACTCCAGCAGATTACACAATCCTCTAAAAAGAAAAAGGAAAAATAAATGAAAGCCAAATGACCGTTTTTCTTTTGTAAAGAATAATCGGGTGTCATAAGATACCTCATCAATGGTGCAGTGTTACCTCCCGATTATCGGTCAGGAGGCGCTGAGCCTCTATCTTTATGCTGTGACTTTTTGGGATGGTGGTCAAAAGGAACATCTCTTTTGCAGCCATGCTCAATCATCTGAATTTTTGGGATGGATAGCCCTTTTTAAAGGCTTTTTAAAACTCTAACAGCCATGAAATTGGTGACCCTCTATCAGCAGGGAGAGGCCTATAACTTGTTACTCCATTCTCCCTTATCAACTCAAGAATTTTTACAACATACAGTTTATCGGACCTTGTTAGAAAAAATGATTGGGGATAGTGCGGTTGCAGCCATGAGACAGGAAGGTGTTGAAGGGAGAACCTATCTCGGTGGCCTTGAGTCAAATTTTTCCCTCAGTTATCCGAGTCTGCGATTCAAGAAACCTCTAGCATTCAGCCTCTAGCAGATGATTTTGATTTGGAGCATTTTCGTCAGCTCATGGCTCGTGATGGTCTTCGTTTTCAAGATGAGACTTCGGATGTTTTGGCCTTATTTGCAATAGCAGATGAGCAGAAGTGGACCTGGTTTGAGACTTATCAAGTAGCCAAAGCGACAGCAGTGTCGCAAGTGATTTCTGTCAAACGCATCCGTGAAAAGATAGCGCAAAAGCCTGTGACTTCTGACTTTAGTCCCAAGGAAGCAACCATTATCCGAGAGGCTAAGAAAAAGACAGCCTTGCAGTTCCTTGCTGAAATCAAGCAGACTCGCAAGGGAAGTATTACCCAGACTGAACGGGACCTGCTCCAGCAGATGGCAGCTTTGGGTTTGCTGGATGAAGTGATCAATGTTATCTTGCTCCTAACCTTTAATAAGGTTGATTCGGCCAATATCAATGAAAAATACGCCATGAAGGTGGCTAATGACTACGCCTATCAAAATATCCGTAGTGCCGAGGAGGCTGTCCTCCGTATTCGTGAACGTGGCCAAAAAGCAAAAATGCAAAAGCAGAATCAGAACCAGACTGCCCCAGCAAAAACCAATGTGCCTAAATGGAGCAATCCTGAATATAAGAATGAAACGAGCGAAGAAACTCGCTTAGAACTAGAACGTAAGAAAAAAGAAATGTTAGCTCGATTAGAAAAAGGAGGAGACTAGATGGAAAGTGTCGGAGACGTACTCAAGCGTCAACCAAGCCGATTTCAGTATCAGGATTTGGTCCAGCAAATTGTGAAAGACCCTGATGTTGCGGCCTTTATCCAGAAAGAATCTCTCAGTCAGGAGGAGTTAAACCGTAGTATTTCCAAGTTTAACCAATACATCACTGAGAGAGATAAGTTCCTCCGAGGAGATACAGACTATATCGCGCGTGGCTACAAGCCTATCCTAGTCATGAACCATGGCTATGCAGATGTCTCTTATGAAGAGACTCCGGAGCTAATCGCGGCAGAAAAAGAAGCGGCGATTAAAAATCGTCTCAAGCTAATCAATCTTCCAGCTAGTCTTAAAAAAGCTAGCCTAGCTCAAGTAGATTTGGATGATTTGGGGCGCTTGTCCGTTTTTGAAAAGCTCCTCGCCTTTGTGGAGCAATATCCAGCTATTCGAAAAGGTCTGTACTTATATGGGGACTTTGGTGTGGGTAAAAGTTTCATGGTAGCTGCCCTAGCCCATGATTTGTCAGAAAAACGTGGCGTTTCATCAACTCTCCTCCACTATCCTAGTTTTTGTCATCGATGTCAAAAAAATGCCATCGGTGATGGGAATGTCAAGACCTTGGTGGATGAGATTAAGCTGGCTGAAGTCTTGATTTTTAGATGATATTGGTGCCGAGCAATCAACAGCTTGGGTGCGTGACGAGATTCTGCAGGTCATTCTCCAATATCGCATGCAGGAAGATTTACCGACCTTTTTTTCACCTCCAATTTCAATTTTTGAAGATTTGGAGAAGCATTTTTGCTAAAGGGAAAAAAATGGAAATGACGAAACCTGGGAAGCTAGACGCGTCATGGAACGCATTCGTTATTTAGCAGAGGAAACCAGACTTGAAGGAGAAAAACCGCCGATGACAGAAACAATCAAATTAATGAAGGCTCATACTTCAGTGCGTAGATTTATGGAGCAAGAGATTCCCCAAGAAGATTTAAATACCATTTTGTCTGCAGGACAAATGGCTTCTTCTTGGAAAAATTTCCAATCGTATTCTGTGATTGTAGTTAGAAGTCAAGAAAAGAAGGATGCCTTATTTGAGTTAGTTCCTCAAGAAGCGATTCGCCAGTCTGCAGCCTTTCTCCTCTTTGTTGGGGACCTAAATCGTGCAGAAAAAGGGGCTCGTCTTCATACGGATGTTTTCCAACCTCAAGGGGTGGAAGGACTCCTTATTACTTCAGTAGATGCGGCGCTTGCTGGGCAAAATACCTTGCTTGCGGCAGAAAGCCTAGGCTATGGAGGAGTGATTATCGGTTTGGTGCGTTACAAGTCTGTTGAATTAGCAGAATTGTTCAAGCTTCCTGACTATACCTATCCAGTCTTTGGGATTGCACTAGGTGTGCCAAATCAAAAACATGATGTAAAACCAAGATTGCCACTTGAGAATGTTGTCTTTGAGGAAGAATACCAAGAACAGTCAACTGAGGCAATCGAAGCCTATGACCGTGTACAGACTGAATATGCAGGTGCGCGTGCGACTACAACTTGGAGTCAACGTTTGGCAGAGCAATTCGGCAATCCAGAACCAAGCTCGACTCGAGAAAATCTTGAGCAGAAGAAGTTATTGTAGAAAGTGAGAAAACATGGCCTTACCAACTGTTGCCATTGTGGGACGTCCCAATGTTGGGAAATCAACCCTATTTAACCGTATCGCGGGAGAGCGCATCTCAATCGTAGAAGATGTTGAAGGTGTAACGCGAGATCGTATCTATGCCACGGGTGAGTGGCTTAACCGTTCTTTTAGTATGATTGATACTGGGGGGATCGATGATGTCGATGCGCCTTTCATGGAACAAATCAAGCACCAGGCAGAAATTGCCATGGAAGAAGCGGATGTTATCGTCTTTGTCGTGTCTGGTAAAGAAGGAATTACAGATGCGGACGAATACGTTGCCCGTAAACTTTATAAAACCCATAAACCAGTTATCCTAGCCGTTAACAAGGTTGACAACCCTGAGATGCGAAATGATATCTATGATTTCTATGCTCTGGGCTTGGGCGAACCACTACCGATTTCATCTGTTCATGGTATTGGGACAGGGGATGTACTGGATGCTATCGTTGAAAATCTCCCGCATGAAGTCGAAGAAGAAAATCCAGATGTCATTAAATTCAGCTTGATTGGACGTCCAAATGTCGGAAAATCTAGCTTGATTAACGCTATTTTGGGAGAAGACCGCGTCATTGCTAGCCCTGTCGCTGGTACAACTCGTGATGCCATTGATACCCATTTTACAGATGCTGACGGCCAAGAGTTTACCATGATTGATACGGCTGGTATGCGTAAGTCTGGTAAAGTTTATGAAAACACTGAGAAATACTCTGTCATGCGTGCCATGCGTGCTATTGACCGTTCAGATGTAGTCTTGATGGTCCTCAATGCCGAGGAAGGCATCCGTGAGTATGACAAGCGTATCGCTGGATTTGCCCACGAAGCTGGTAAAGGGATGATTATCGTGGTCAATAAGTGGGATACTCTTGAAAAAGACAACCACACCATGAAAAACTGGGAGGAAGATATCCGTGAGCAGTTCCAATACCTGCCTTACGCACCGATTATCTTTGTATCAGCTTTGACCAAGCAACGTCTCCACAAGTTGCCTGAGATGATCAAACAAATTAGCAAGAGTCAAAATACCCGTATCCCATCAGCAGTCTTGAATGATGTGATTATGGATGCTATTGCTATCAACCCAACACCGACAGACAAAGGGAAACGCCTCAAGATTTTCTATGCGACTCAAGTGGCAACTAAACCACCAACCTTTGTTATCTTTGTTAACGAAGAAGAGCTTATGCACTTCTCTTACTTGCGTTTCTTGGAAAATCAAATCCGCAAGGCCTTTGTTTTTGAGGGAACCCCAATCCATCTCATCGCAAGAAAACGTAAATAAAAAAGTAGAATCTGGAAGGATATTTCCAGATTTTTGCTATAATAAAAATAAGGAACGCGTTGGAGAGGTAAGGAGATGGAAAAAAACTATTAAAAATTCTTGATTTTGGCACCCTACTTTTTACTTTTTCGTTGGCAAGGGAAGGTACAGCCAGGAGTAAGTACTTTTCTGTCTTTTACTATTTTTATTGGCTTTTATATGCCTCTAGCAGCCTTGTTTAGTCTAGCCTTCACTCTTTTTCGCTAGTCTTATTTAACTTTATTTTACAAGAACCAAGTGATCTTGCTAGATGGGTGATTTGGCTACTTTTAGTCCTTTTTATCCTTAGTCAATGATTGGAAAATCTATGCTTGTCTAAAAATTTATGAATAAGCTGCGATTGGAAAAGAAGAAATCCAGTCTTCCTTGAAAGAAAATAGGCAAGCTTGTACCTGAAAAGAAAAACTAGCTCTCGGAAGAGGAATTTTTAAAGGGAACTAATCACCTTGGTTAGCCCTTTTTCGTCTTTAGGAAAAACGGAATATTTCTTGAAAAAATGGGCAAATATGCTACAATAAAAAAGAACATTCTAAAAATATTCAGAATTTAAAGTAAGGATGGCAAATTTATTAAAAATCAATCATCGAAAATGATAAAGGAGAAATTCGTCGTCTGAGAAGATGGCGGACAAAGTCCTAAAAATATGAAGATGAAATGGCTGTGTTAACAGACGAGCAATTGCAAAGCAAAAAAACAGAAGAATTCAAACAACGCTACCAAAATGGTGAGACTCTTGACCAACTTTTTGTATGAGGCGTTTGCTGTTGTGCGCGAGGGAGCTAAGCGTGTTCTTGGTCTTTTTCCCGTATAAGGTTCAGGTTATGGGGGAATCGTTCTTCACCATGGTGACGTTCCTGAGATGCGTACTGGTGAAGGGAAAAACCTTGACAGCGACTATGCCTGTATACCTCAATGCTCTTTCAGGTAAAAGGGGTTCACGTAGTTACGGTCAATGAATACCTTTCTGAACGTGACGCAACTGAGATGGGTGAGTTGTACTCATGGCTTGGCTTGTCAGTAGGGATCAACTTGGCGGCCAAATCTCCAATGGAGAAAAAAGAAGCCTATGAGTGTGATATCACTTACTCAACCAACTCAGAAATCGGATTTGACTACCTCCGTGATAACATGGTCGTTCGTGCGGAGAATATGGTTCAACGTCCACTCAACTACGCCTTGGTCGATGAGGTTGACTCAATCTTGATCGACGAAGCTCGTACTCCGTTGATCGTTTCAGGAGCCAATGCAGTTGAAACCAGCCAACTCTATCATATGGCTGACCATTTTGTGAAGTCTTTGGATAAGGATGACTATATCATTGATATTCAGTCTAAGACAATTGGTCTATCTGATTCTGGTATTGACAAGGCTGAAAGCTACTTTAAACTAGAAAATCTCTACGATATCGAAAACGTAGCCTTGACTCACTTTATAGACAATGCCCTTCGTGCTAATTACATCATGCTTCTCGATATTGACTACGTGGTCAGCGAAGAGCAGGAAATCTTGATTGTCGACCAATTTACAGGTCGTACTATGGAAGGTCGTCGTTATTCTGATGGCTTGCACCAAGCGATTGAGGCCTAAGGAAGGTGTGCCAATCCAGGACGAAACTAAGACTTCAGCTTCCATCACCTACCAAAACCTCTTCCGTATGTACAAGAAGTTGTCTGGTATGACAGGTACTGGTAAGACTGAGGAAGAAGAATTCCGCGAAATCTACAATATTCGTGTTATTCCGATTCCAACAAACCGTCCTGTTCAACGTATCGACCATCCAGACTTACTTTTTGCTAGTCTTGAAGCTAAATTTAAGGCTGTTGTCGAAGATGTAAAAGCTCGCTACCAAAAAGGTCAACCTGTCTTGGTAGGTACTGTTGCAGTTGAAACTAGTGATTATATTTCTAAAAAATTGGTAGCTGCAGGTGTTCCTCACGAAGTATTGAATGCCAAGAACCACTACAAAGAAGCTCAAATTATCATGAACGCTGGTCAGCGTGGTGCAGTTACAATCGCGACCAACATGGCCGGTCGTGGTACTGATATTAAGCTCGGTGAAGGTGTTCGTGAACTTGGTGGACTTTGTGTCATTGGTACAGAACGTCATGAAAGCCGTCGTATCGATAACCAGCTTCGTGGACGTTCAGGACGTCAAGGGGATCCAGGGGAATCTCAATTCTACCTTTCTCTTGAAGATGATTTGATGAAACGTTTCGGTTCAGAGCGCTTGAAGGGTGTCTTTGAACGTCTCAATATGTCAGACGAAGCGATCAAATCTCGTATGTTGACACGTCAGGTTGAGGCAGCACAAAAACGTGTTGAAGGAAACAACTACGACACACGTAAACAAGTCCTTCAATACGATGATGTCATGCGTGAGCAACGTGAGATTATCTACTCGCAACGTTACGATGTCATCACTGCTGATCGCGACTTGGCTCCTGAGATTCATGCGATGATTAAACGCACTATTAATCGATGTTGTTGATAATCATGCGCGTGCTAAACAGGATGAAAAACTAGAAGCTATCTTGAATTTTGCAAGATACAACTTGCTTCCAGAAGATTCAATTTCACTTTCAGACCTAGAAGGTTTGTCAGACCAAGCAATCAAAGATGAACTTTACCAACGTGCCTTGCAAGTCTACGATAGCCAAGTTGCTAAGCTTCGAGATGAGGAAGCTGTTAAAGAATTCCAAAAAGTCTTGATCCTACGTGTTGTAGACAACAAGTGGACAGACCATATCGATGCTCTTGATCAGTTGCGTAATGCTGTTGGCCTTCGTGGTTATGCACAAAACAACCCTGTCGTTGAGTATCAAGCAGAAGGTTTCCGTATGTTTAATGATATGATTGGTTCCATTGAGTTTGATGTGACTCGTTTGATGATGAAAGCACAAATTCATGAACAAGAGCGTCCACAAGCAGAGCGTCATATCAGTACTACAGCGGCTCGTAATATTGCTGCACAACAGGCTGAGCTTCCTGCAGATTTGGATCTTAGCCAAGTTAAGCGTAATGACTTGTGTCCATGTGGTTCTGGTAAGAAATTTAAAAACTGTCACGGTAAACGACGTTAAGAATGACTAATTTTCAGGCGGATGCCTAGTGAAAAGTGAATTTTCGCTTGGCGTCCGTTTGCTTTATAAGGAGGATGAATCATGGTATTTACAGCCAAAAGCCCTAAAATTAATATTGAAGAAGTTCGTAGTTTGTCTAAATTAGAAGGACAAGCACTTGCCAATAAACAACAACGCGATCAAGAACTTGAAGCGATTATTCGTGGTGAAGATCAACGCATTTTGTTGGTGATTGGTCCGTGTTCGTCTGACAATGAAGAAGCAGTTCTTGAGTATGCCAAGCGTTTGGCAAAACTGCAAGAAGAAGTAAAAGACCGCGTCTTTATGGTCATGCGTGTCTACACTGCTAAACCACGTACTAATGGTGATGGCTATAAGGGCTTGATTCACCAACCAAATGCCAAAGAAGCACCTAGTCTCATCAATGGGATCAAGGCGGTTCGTCACCTGCATTACCGTGTTATTTCTGAAACAGGAATGACGACAGCGGATGAAATGTTGTACCCAGAAAACCTTCCTTTGGTAGATGACTTGATTTCTTACATGGCAGTTGGAGCTCGTTCGGTTGAAGATCAACAACACCGTTTTGTAGCTAGTGGAGCAGATTTTGCGACAGGTTTTAAAAATCCAACGTCTGGAAATCTCAATGTCATGTTCAACGGTATTTATGCGGCTCAAAACAAACAAAGTTTCCTTTTCCTAGGGAAAGAAGTTGAAACGACTGGAAATCCTCTATCGCATGCTATTCTCCGTGGTGCCCTCAATGAATACGGGAAAAACATTCCAAACTATTACTACGATAATTTGATGGATACCATTGCCCAGTATGAAAAGATGGGGCTTGAAAATCCATTTATCATCATTGATACCAACCATGACAACTCAGGTAAGCAGTATATGGATCAGATTCGTATCGTACGTCAGACCTTGATTAACCGCGACTGGAATGAAAAAGATTAAAAAATATGTCCGTGGTTTCATGATTGAGTCTTTATCTAGAAGACGGTCGTCAAAATGAACCAGAGGTCTTTGGAAAATCTATCACCGATCCTTGTCTTGGATGGGAGAATACTGAAGCTCTTGTTCGCGAAATCTACCAAAGACTAGGAGAATAGTATGGCATTTATTGAAAAAGGTCAAGAAATCGACATTGAAGCGATTAAGGCGGAAACACAGCTGTCTGCAGAAGCCTTGCAACATAAGGAAAGCCGAGACCAAGAACTAGCTGATATTCTATCTGGTAAGGATGATCGTATCCTTTTAGTCATTGGTCCTTGTTCATCTGATAATGAAGAAGCAGTGCTTGAATATGCTCGCCGTTTAGCAGACTTGCAGAAAAAAGTGGCGGATAAGATTTTTATGGTCATGCGTGTTTACACAGCTAAGCCACGTACTAATGGAGATGGGTACAAGGGTTTGGTTCATCAGCCAGATACTTCTAAAGCGCCAAGTTTGATTAATGGTTTGCAGGCTGTTCGTCAGCTTCATTATCGAGTGATTACAGAAACTGGATTGACCACAGCGGATGAAATGCTTTATCCATCCAATCTAGTCTTGGTTGATGACTTGGTGAGCTACCATGCAGTGGGTGCGCGTTCAGTAGAAGATCAGGAACACCGTTTTGTAGCTTCAGGGATTGATGCACCAGTGGGTATGAAAAATCCAACCTCTGGAAATCTGTCTGTTATGTTTAATGCCATCTATGCTGCACAAAACAAGCAAACATTTCTTTACCATGGACAAGAAGTTGAGACTTCAGGGAATCCCCTAGCTCACGTTATCCTTCGTGGAGCTATGAATGAATATGGGAAGAATGAACCAAACTTCTACTATGAAACTCTCTTAAATGCTATCGGGCGTTACGAATCTATGGGGCTTGAAAAATCCCTTTATCATGATTGATACTAACCATGATAATTCAGGGAAACAATATATGGAGCAAGTTCGAATTGTTCGCCAAGCACTGCTCAACCGTGACTGGAATGAAAAAGATTAAGAAAAACAGTTCGAGGTTTCATGATTGAATCCTACTTGGCAGATGGTCATCAAAACCAACCAGAAATCTTTGGTTGCTCTATTACAGACCCATGTCTGGGATGGGAAAAATACAGTAGCCCTGGTAGAAGAAATCTATACTACCTTAACAAAAATAAGTGAAAAGGATGGAGTTGGGGGTATCTCAACTCCTTTTTGACGAAAATGATAGTTGGACACGGAATTGATATTGAAGAATTAGCTTCCATACAAAATGCAGTTGAAAAAAGAAAAGGTTTTGCCCAGCGTGTCTTGACAGACAAGGAAATGGAGCGCTTTTCCAGTCTCAAAGGTCGTGAGACAAATCGAGTATTTGGCTGGGCGTTGAGTCAGCTAAAAAGCCTTCCAAAGGCTCTAGGGGACAGGGATTGGTGAGTTGGGATTTCAGGATTTGGAAGTTTTGAACAATGAAAGAGGAGCCCCCTACTTCAGTAAATCCCGTTTTCAGGGAAAAGTGTGGCTATCGATCAGCCATACAGATCAGTTTGTGACAGCTAGATGTTATTTTGGAGGAAGATTATGAAAACTAGTCCACATAGACCAACCAAGGCCCTCATCGATCTAGGGTGCTATCCGCTACAATATCCAACAAATGGGTGCGCATATTCCCAAAGATACTCTTAAATGGGCGGTTGTGAAAGCCAATGCATACGGCCACGGAGCGGTAGCTGTTGCAACAGCTATTCAGGATGATGTCGATGGTTTTTGCGTTTCTAATATCGATGAAGCCATCGAGCTTCGTCAAGCAGGAATTTCTAAGAAAATTCTCATTTTGGGAGTTTCTGAGATTGAATCTCTTTCATTGGCCAGGACTTTGATATTACCTTGACAGTGGCAGGGATTGGAATGGATCCAGAAACTTATAGCCACAGATTCAGATTTATCAGGATTAACTGTTCACCTTAAAATTGACTCAGGTATGGGACGAATTGGTTTTAGAAGTGCAATCGAGGCAGCACAAGCCCAAGCTTTACTCAAGGGACATGGAGCAAATATTGAGGGAATCTTTACGCACTTTTGCAACTGCTGATGAAGAGTCGGATAGTTACTTTTAATCAACAGTTAGAATGTTTCAAGGGAATCCTAGCTGACTTGCAAGAAGTACCAGAACTAGTCCATTCGAGTAACTCCGCAACGACTCTATGGCATGCGGAAACTATTTTCAATGCGGTTCGCATGGGAGATTCCATGTATGGTCTCAATCCAAAGCGGACAAGTTTTAGAATTGCCTTATGAACTAAAACCTGCTTTGACCTTGAAACAGCCATCGTTCATATCAAAACAGTAGAGGCTGGTGCTTGTATGGGTTACGGAGCAACTTATCAAGCAGACGGTGAAAGCAAGTCATTGCCACTTTTGCCAATCGGTTATGCGGATGGTTGGACACGAGATATGCAGAATTTCTCAGTTCTGGTGGATGGACAATTGTGCCCTATCGTAGGGCGTGTATCCATGGATCAAATCACTATTCGTTTGCCTAAGCTTTATCCATTGGGTACCAAGGTAACCTTGATTGGCTCAAACGGTGACAAGGAGATTACTGCAACAGATGTAGCAGTTTACCGAGGAACCATCAATTATGAGGTGGTTTTGCATCCCTAGTGATCAGAGTTCCGAGAATATCATTAAAAAGAAAAAGGAAAGGAGGAGCATGAATTTACACCAACCCTTGCATGTCTTGCCTGGCGTGGGACCAAAGTCAGCAGAAAAATATGCCAAACTAGGAATCGAAAACCTGCAAGATCTCTTGCTCTACTTTCCTTTCCGTTATGAAAGATTTTAAGACCAAGCGAGGTGCTAGAACTAGAAGATGGTGAAAAGGCTGTCCTATCTGGTCAGGTAGTGACACCAGTTAGTGTTCAGTATTATGGTTTTAAGCGCAATCGTCTACGCTGTAGTCTCAAGCAGGAGAAGTTGTGTTTTCAGTGAACTTCTTTTAACCAACCCTACCTGGCTGAAAAAGATTGAGCTAGGAGCGACTCTAGCCGTTTTTGGTAAGTGGGATCGCGCCAAGGCTGGTCTTACAGGGGATGAAGGTTTTAGCTCAAGTGGGAGGACGACCTTCAACCTGTCTATCGTCTCACTACAAGGAGTTAGTCAAGCAAGTCTTGTTAAGATCATTAAAAACCGCCTTTGATCAGGGCTGGATCTCTTGATGAGAGGAAAAATCTCCCTCAGTCCTTGCTGAACAAATACAAACTCATGTCTCGCTGTCAGGCTGTTCGTGCTATGCATTTTTCCTAAGGATTTGGCGAATACAAGCAGGCTCTCCGTCGAATCAAGTTTGAGGAACTTTTCTATTTCAAAATGCAATTACAGACCCTCAGGTCTGAAAAATAAGGTTGATGGAAGTGGATTGGTCCTGAATTGGTCGCAAGAAAAACTAACTGCGGTTAAAGAAAGTTACCCTTTGCTTTGACACAAGCCCAAGAAAAAGCCTGCAAGAAATCTAACAGATATGAAGTCGGACCATCACATGAATCGACTATTGCAAGGGGATGTTGGTGAGTGGGGAAAAACAGTGGTAGCAGGTCTAGCGATGTACGCAGCCGTAATGGCTGGTTATCGAGGCCGCTCTCATGGTTCCAACAGAGATTCTTGCAGAGCAACATTTTTGAAAGTCTAGAAAGTCTCTTTCCTGATTTTGAAACTAGCACTCCTAACAGGTTCATTAGAAAGCTGCAGAAAAACGCAAGGTCTTGGAAACTATTGCTAAGGGCCAGGTCGATGTGATTATCGGAACTCATGCTCTGATTCAAGATGGGGTAGACTATGCTAAACTCGGTTTGATCATCATCGATGAACAACACCGATTTGGATGTCGGACAAAGACGTATTTTACGTGAAAAAGGAGAAAATCCAGATGTCCTCATGATGACGGCAACTCCCATTCCACGAACCTTAGCCATCACAGCCTTTGGAGATATGGATGTTTCCATTATTGACCAGATGCCAGCTGGACGTAAACCGATTGTGACACGTTGGATCAAGCATGAGCAACTGCCACAGGTTTTGACTTGGTTGAAAGGAGAAATTCAAAAAGGGTCTCAAGCCTATGTTATTTCTCCTTTGATTGAAGAATCTGAAGCCTTGGATTTGAAAAATGCTATCGCTTTATCGGAAGAGTTGACGGCTCATTTTGCAGAAAAAGCAAAAGTTGCTCTCTTACACGGTAAGATGAAGAGTGATGAAAAAGACCAGATTATGCAGGAGTTCAAAGAGAGAAAGACAGATATTCTGGTTTCGACAACGGTTATCGAGGTTGGGGTCAATGTGCCAAATGCGACCGTCATGATTATCATGGATGCTGATCGTTTTGGGCTCAGTCAACTCCATCAGCTCAGAGGTCGCGTCGGTCGGGGAGACAAGCAGTCCTATGCGGTTCTTGTGGCTAATCCTAAAACGGATTCAGGTAAAGACCGCATGCGTATCATGACAGAAACGACCAATGGTTTTGTCCTTGCGGAGGAAGATTTGAAAATGCGCGGTTCGGGTGAGATTTTTGGAACCAGGCAGTCAGGTTTACCAGAGTTTCAAGTGGCTGATATTATCGAGATTTTCCGATTCTTGAGGAAGCACGTAAAGGTAGCTAGTTATATCAGCTCCCTTCCTAACTGGCAGGAGGGACCCAGAGTGGCATATGATTGCTCTAAATCTAGAAAAGAAAGAACATTTAGATTAAGCTTTCTCTAAGAAAATCTTAAGTTTGCTTTTGAGGGTTATTGCCTATACTAGAGTCATCAAAAGAAACGAGGACTCTCACATGACAATGACGATTAAAGTAAATTACCAAAAACGTTTCAACAGGAGCAAGCACCTTCTCCTAAATACTAAGTAAAAGAGCGGTAACGCTCTTTTTGTGTGAGGGATTCGCAGCTAAGGGTTTAGAAAAAAATGCTTATATTAATTTTATTTACTGAATGCATAAACTTAAACACCACTTCAAACGAGGTCTTAGTCTATCTGGTAAACTGAATGCAGTGCTTTGAGAAAGCTGTGACTAGCTTTCTAGTTTTCTCTTTCGTTTTCATTGAGTCATAAGTTGCTTTTTAGTTTTTCTAAGGAAAATATAAGCTATGTTTTAGGAAGGCGTCCTATACTAGAGTCATTAAAAAGAAACGAGGACTCTCACATGACAATGACGATTAAAGTAAATTATCAAAAAACCTTTCAAGAAGTAGTAGAAGCAGAAAAGCTTGCTACAAAATAGTAGTTATTAAGGGGCGGTAAAGCCCTTTTTAAATACTTGCTTTTAGGCGAAATATGATAGATTTTTAGTAGATAGAATCGGCAGAATCACGCTATACCAATTTTTATTCTTGACAAGTAAAAGAAACAAGTATATACTGTTTTTGCTGATTCTGTAAAGCGAGAATTAGACTATACCAATTTAAGGGGAAAGCACAGCTGGTCTGTGTCGTATATACTATGTGTGGAATTGTTGGTGTTGTTGGAAACACAAATGCAACTGATATTTTGATTCAAGGGCTTGAAAAGCTCGAATACCGTGGTTATGATTCTGCGGGGATTTTTGTCCTAGGTGGTGCTGAAAACCATTTAGTGAAGGCGGTTGGTCGTATCGCAGAATTATCTGCTAAAACTGCTGGTGTTGAGGGAACAACTGGTATCGGACATACTCGTTGGGCGACTCATGGGAAACCAACAGAAGACAATGCTCACCCCCACCGCTCTGAGACAGGACGTTTTGTCTTGGTCCACAATGGTGTGATTGAAAACTATCTTGAAATCAAGGAAGACTACCTTGCAGGTCACCACTTCAAGGGACAAAACAGATACAGAAATCGCTGTTCACTTGATTGGAAAAATTTGCAGAAGAAGACGGCTTGTCAGTACTTGAAGCTTTCAAAAAGCTCTTCCATATCATTCGTGGTTCATATGCTTTGCCTTGATCGACTCTGAAAAATCCAGATGTCATCTACGTGGCCAAGAACAAATCACCACTCTTGATTGGTCTTGGTGAAGGTTACAACATGGTCTGCTCAGATGCCATGGCTATGATTCGTGAAACTAACCAATACATGGAGATCCATGACCAAGAATTGGTGATTGTCAAAAGCTGATAGCGTTGAAGTGCAAGACTATGATGGTAACAGCCGTGAGCTGTGTTAGCTATACTGCCGAGCTTGACTTATCTGATATCGGTAAGGGACATATCCATACTACATGCTTAAGGAAATTGATGAGCAGCCAACGGTGATGCGTAAGCTCATCCAAGCCTATACAGATGAGACTGGTCAAGTAGTGGTAGATCCAGCTATCATTAAGGCTGTTCAAGATGCAGACCGCATCTACATCCTAGCAGCTGGAACATCTTACCACGCAGGATTTGCTTCTAAGAAGATGCTGGAAGAATTGACAGATACGCCAGTTGAACTTGGTATCTCATCTGAGTGGGGCTACGGTATGCCACTTCTCAGCAAGAAACCACTCTTCATCTTTATCAGCCAGTCTGGTGAAACAGCGGATAGTCGTCAGGTTTTGGTTAAGGCTAATGAAATAGGAATTCCAAGCTTGACAGTTACAAACGTACCAGGTTCAACACTTTCACGTGAAGCTAACCATACTATGTTGCTTCATGCAGGTCCTGAAATTGCCGTTGCTTCAACCAAGGCATATACTGCGCAAATCGCAGCTCTTGCCTTCCTTGCAAAAGCAGTTGGTGAAGCAAATGGCAACGAAAAAGCTCAAGCCTTTGATTTGGTTCATGAGTTGTCTATCGTGGCTCAGTCTATCGAATCAACTCTCTCAGAAAAAGAATTGATTGATAGCAAGGTGCGTGATCTTCTTGAAACAACACGTAATGCCTTTTACATCGGACGTGGTCAAGATTACTATGTAGCCATGGAAGCTAGTCTCAAGCTCAAAGAGATTTCTTATATCCAGTGTGAAGGTTTTGCGGCTGGAGAACTCAAGCATGGAACTATTGCTTTGATTGAAGAAGGAACGCCTGTATTGGCCCTCTTGTCAGACCCAGTTCTTGCCAACCACACTCGCGGAAATATCCAAGAAGTGGCAGCACGTGGCGCTAAGGTCCTTACTATTGCAGAAGAAAATGTTGCCAAAGATACAGATGATATCGTTCTTACGACCGTACACCCTTACCTCTCACCAATCTCAATGGTCGTACCAACGCAATTAGTCGCTTACTTTGCAACCCTTCACCGTGGACTTGATGTGGACAAACCACGTAACCTTGCCAAGTCAGTAACAGTAGAATAAACTCAAAGTGAACTAGATAGTTTTCGAAAAACAGAATGCTGTCTTGTTCACTTTTTTATACTTAATGAAAATCAATGACCAAACTTAGGTGCTTAGGTAGATGTCTCACAGAATAGCTTTGAGGTTTTAGATAAGAGTGACGCAGTCAGTCTCGTTACACCAATTTGATATTGTAGAGAAAACGGATCAAGATCTCAGCCAAGGTAGTTCAAGTCAAGATTGAAGAGGATTGATTCATACTCTTCGAAAATCTCTTCAAACCGCGTCAACGTTGCCTTGCCGTGGGTATGGTTACTGACTTCGTCAGTTCTATCCACAACTTCAAAACAGTGCTTTGAGCTGACTTCGTCAGTTTCATCTACAACCTCAAAAGCAGTGCTTTGAGCAACCTGCAGCTAGTTTCCTAGTTTGCTCTTTTGATTTTTCATTGAGTATCACTCCTTTTAAAGGATCTCATTAGGAAATAAATCTAAAATTAAATGTTATCTCAGTTTCTATTAAAATGAGAAATTCTTTTTGAAAGATATGCTTGTGGAAGACTTGCAAGATATAAAAACTCTTAGAGCTGGATGATAAGGATCCAACTCTAAGAGGAGTGAGTGTCATATTTTACTTGATACAAACGAGTCGTATTGGTAGTAAGGATCAAAGGTTACATTGATTCCTAGTTTGCGAAGAACATTCTTGTCTTCGTCTGTTAGGGATAATCGTAGAGTGAGCTTCGCTTCCTTTGAGATTTCCGAGTTCTTTCATGGCACGATCTGCATCAGGATTCTGCATTGCTGTGATAGCAAGAGCGATGAGGATTTCATTTGAGTGGAGTCGAGGGTTACGGCTACCCAAGTGATTGATTTTCAAACCTTGAATTGGTTTCACCACTTCTGGTTCAATTAATTTTGTTTCAGCATCAATGTTAGCGGACATCTTGATAGCATTGATCAATGCAGCTGCTGTTGGACCAAAAGAGTTCTGAGTTCTTACCAGTAACGATTTCACCAGAAGGTAATTCAAGTGCTAGAGCGGGTCCACCTGTTTCTTCTGCTTTTTGACGTGCGGCAACAGCAACCTTTCGGTCAGCTGGTGTGATACCCAGGTCATTCATGAGAAGCTCAATCTTCTTCACAGCAGTTTCTCCAACCTTCTCAGCTTTGAAGTCAAGAACTGTCTGGTAATAGCGACGGATAATTTCCTGTTTAGATGCTTCAATGGCAGCGTCGTTATCAGTGATTGCAAAACCAACCATATTGACACCCATGTCAGTTGGAGACGCATAAGGAGACTCACCGAGAATACGTTCCAGCATGCGCTTAAGAACAGGGAAAATCTCGATATCACGGTTGTAGTTGACTGTGGTTTCTCCATAAGTTTGGAGATGGAATGGGTCAATCATGTTGACGTCATCTAGGTCTGCTGTAGCAGCTTCATAAGCTAAGTTTACTGGATGATGAAGTGGGAGATTCCAAACTGGGAAGGTTTCAAATTTGGCATAACCAGACTTGATACCATTCAGTTGGTCGTGGTACATGTTAGACATACAAGTTGCCAACTTACCTGAACCAGGCCCAGGAGCAGTCACGACAATCAAGTTACGGCTAGTTTTGATATAGTCGTTTTTCCCCATACCTTCAGGAGAAATGATGTGATCCATATCTGTCGGATACCCCTTGATAGGGTAGTGAAGATAAGAGTCAATACCATTTTTCTCTAATTGATTACGGAAGGCATCCGCAGCAGGTTGTCCAGCATATTGAGTAATGACAACTGAACCAACAAAGATACCGAGTTCATTGAATTTATCGATCAAACGAAGCACTTCTTGGTCATAAGAAATGCCCAAGTCTCCACGAGCTTTTGAGTGCTCGATATTGCTAGCGTTAATAGCGATAACAACCTCAACTTGCTCCTTCAACTCTTGCAAGAGTTTGATTTTGTTATCTGGTTCATATCCAGGAAGGACACGGGCAGCGTGGAAATCTTCCAACATCTTGCCCCCAAACTCCAAATAGAGTTTGCCGTCAAATTGGTTGATGCGCTCCAAGATATGGTCGCGTTGTAGATTCAAATATTGTTCAGAACTAAAAAGCTTGTTTTTCATTTTTACCTCTGAGCTCTATTATATAAAAAAAATGGAAGATTAGAAACCGTGGAGGTTCGAAATAAGGAAAAAGATAAAAGCAAACGCTTGCACAAATGATGAAAAAGGTCTATGATGGAGTAAAGTCAATTTTAAATAGAGGTAAAAAGATGCAAGAAAAATGGTGGCACAATGCCGTTGTTTATCAGGTCTATCCAAAAAGTTTTAAGGATAGCAATGGAGATGGGATTGGTGATTTGCCTGGGATTACCAGTAAGCTAGACTATCTAGCTAAGTTAGGGATCACAGCGATCTGGCTTTCTCCAGTCTATGATAGCCCCATGGATGACAATGGTTATGATATTGCCAATTATCAAGATATTGCTGCTATCTTTGGAACCATGGAAGATATGGATGAGCTGATTGCTGAGGCTAAAAAACGAGAAATCAGAATCATTATGGATTTGGTGGTCAATCATACATCAGATGAGCACGCTTGGTCGATCGAAGCTTGTGAAAATCCTGATAGTCCAGAGCGAGACTACTATATCTGGCGTGATGAACCTAACGAATTGGAGTCAATTTTCAGTGGATCTGCCTGGCAATATGATGAAAAGTCAGGTCAATATTACCTGCACTTTTTCAGCAAGAAACAACCAGACCTCAACTGGGAAAATGAAGAACTACGCCAAAAATCTATGAGATGATGAATTTCTGGATTGATAAAGGGATTGGTGGATTCCCGTCATGGACGTCATTGACATGATTGGGAAGATTCCTGATCAGAAAATTGTAAATAATGGTCCTATGCTCCATCCCTATCTCAAGTGAAATGAATCAGGCTACTTTCGGCGACAAAGAGCTCTTGACAGTAGGGGAAACTTGGGGAGCAACACCAGAGATCGCTAAACTCTATTCAGATCCGAAAGGACAAGAACTGTCTATGGTCTTCCAGTTTGAACATATCTGTCTTCAGTATCAGGAAGGGCAACCTAAGTGGCAGTACCAAAAAGAGCTAAATGTAGGGAAGTTAAAAGAGATTTTCAACAAATGGCAAACAGAGTTGGGAGTTGAAGATGGCTGAAATTCCCTCTTCTGGAACAACCATGACCTCCCTCGTATTGTCTCTATCTGGGAAATGACCAAGACTACCGTGAAAAATCTGCCAAAGCGTATGCAATCTTACTTCATCTTATGAGAGGGACTCCTTATATTTACCAAGGTGAAGAGATTGGAATGACCAATTTCCCGTTTGAAACGCTGGATCAAGTAGAGGATATTGAATCCCTCAATTATGCGCGTGAAGCTCTTGAAAAAGGTGTTCCAATGGAAGCAATCATGGATAGCATTCGCGTGATTGGGCGTGATAATGCCCGTACCCCAATGCAGTGGAATGGAACAAAAATGCTGGTTTCTCAGACGGACAATCTTGGTTGGCTGTTAATCCAAACTACGAAGCAATCAACGTTCAGGAAGCACTGGCAAACCCAGATTCTATTTTCTATACTTATCAAAAACTGGTAGAAATTCGTAAGGAAAATAGCTGGTTGGTTCGTGCTGACTTTGAACTTCTTGATACGGCTGAAAAAGTCTTTGCTTATATCCGTAAAGATGGAGACCGTCGTTTCCTAGTGGTAGCCAATTTGTCCAACCAGCAGCAAGAGTTTGCAGTAGAAGAATCAGTTAAGTCTATCTTGATTGAAAATACCTCAGTAGAAGCAGTTTTGACTACACAGAGCTTGGCTCCTTGGGATGCCTTCTGCGTCGAATTAGCTAATTAAACCTAAAAACTCAAGTATCTTAGATGCTTGAGTTTTTTTCTAAAATAAGTGTAGAAATTTCTTTAAAAAATATTAGTTTGAATTTTCTAAAAAATTCCATGAAAACCCTTGCTTTTATATAAAAATAGGGTATAATGGTGAAAAATAGTATTTTAAAGGAGAATACCAATGAAATCGAAAAAGTGGCTCGCAGTAGCAGGGATAACGATGAGCGCAGCTCTTCTTTTGGCAGCTTGTGGCAAGACTGAGAAAAAAGCAGATGCTCCAACAACATTTTCGTATGTATATGCCGTTGATCCAACAACATTGGACTATAGCGTTACTAGTAAAAGTTCAACATCAGACGTCATTGCCAACTTGGTCGACGGACTCTTGGAAAATGACAAATATGGAAACTTGATTCCATCTCTTGCTGAAGACTGGTCTGTTTTCACAAGACGGTTTTGACTTATACTTACAAGCTACGTAAAGGTGTCAAATGGTATACTTCTGAAGGAGAAGAGTACGCTGAAGTCAAGGCCCAAGACTTTGTGACAGGTTTGAAGCATGCTGCAGATGGTAAATCAGATGGTCTAACTCTTATCCAAGACTCTATCAAAGGTTTGGCAGAGTATGTCAGCGGTGAAACAAATGACTTCTCAACAGTCGGTGTCAAAGCAGTTGACGATTATACAGTTGAGTATACCTTGAACAAACCAGAAAGCTTCTGGAATTCTAAAGGTGACAACAGCAACTATGCTCCCCGTTAATGAAGAATTCTTAAATTCTCAAGGGAAAGATTACGGTGCGGCAGCGCCTTCAGGTATTCTCTACAATGGTCCATATATTTTGAAGAACTTCACTTCAAAATCAGTGATCGAGTACGAAAAGAACCCAAATTATTGGGACAAAGACAATGTTAAAATTGACCACGTCAAGCTTACCTTCTACGATGGTTCTGACCAAGAATCATTGATTCGTAGCTTTGCGTCAGGCTCATATACGACAGCTCGTCTTTTTCCCAACTAGCTCAAGCTTTGATTCAACTAAGAAAGAATACGGCGATAAGATCGTTTATAGTCCGCAAGAAGCGACAAGCTATTACTTTACTTTCAACGTAAATCGTCAGTCTTACAATAAAACAGCTAAGACAGATGATGCCCAAAAAACATCAACTAAAGAAGCGCTTCTCAATAAAAACTTCCGTCAAGCTATCAACTTCGCTCTTGACCGTCACGCCTACTCTGCACAGATGAATGGTGAAGAAGGTGCAGACAAGATTATCCGTACTCAGCCTTTGTGCCTTATGACTATGTTCAAGTTGGTGAAAAGACCTTCGGTGAATTGGCTCAGGAACAACTGGTAACATACGGAGACCAGTGGAAGGATGTAGCTTTGACAGATGGTAAAGATACCCTTTACAATCCAACAAAAGCAAAAGCTGCTTTTGAAAAAGCAAAATCAGAATTGCAAGCTAAAGGTGTAACCTTCCCAATCCATTTGGATATTCCAGTTGAGCAGACTGATGTCATTGCTGTACAGCAAACCAACTCTCTCAAACAGTCTGTCGAAGCAGCACTTGAAGTGAAAATGTTGTCATCGATGTACTTCAAAATGACTGACAATGAGAAAATGAGTATTACATCTCAAGCTAAAGTTCCTTCTCAAAAAGACTATGACTTGAACGGGAACTGGTTGGGGGCCAGACTATCAAGACCCAGCAACCTACCTCAATATCTTAGATGCTAAGAAGGGTTCTGCTCTTAAACACTTGGGTATCACAAAAAGGTAAAGATCCAGAAGTTATGGCTCAAGTTGGACTTGATGAGTACAAGAAACTCTGGATGATGCAGCATCAGAAACAAGCGATCTTAACAAACGCTATGAAAAAAATATGCCAAAAGCACAAGCTTGGGTTTCAGATAGCTCACTTCTTATCCCTGTAGCTTCTTCAGGTGGTTCTCCGACAGTTAGCCGTACAGTGCCATTCACAAAAAGCTTACTCTCAAGTTGGTATCAAAGGGAGATCCATTTGTATTTAAAAGGTTTAGAATTGCAAAAACGATATTGTAACAGCTAAAGAATACGAAGAAGCTCTCAAGAAATGGCAAAAGAGAAAATCGAAACAAATGCCAAATACCAAAAAGAACTAGCAAATCACGTTAAATAGTCTTTTTGTAATGAATAAAGAAATCCTGTTTTGAAGCGGATTTTCTTTTATTTTTGATTTTCAATGAGAGGTCAAATCAGTATATAACTTTACTTTTTGGACAAAATTTGTTAAAATATAGCCATGTTACAAAAACCCTAACATATAAGGAGAAATAAAACATGAAACTTAAAAAAACGTTTGATTGGAGCAGGGGTTGACACTTGCTGTTGCGGTCCTATTGACAGCATGTGGCCAGTCAGCATCAGACGGCAAAACATACTCGTCGACCTTTGGTGCAGATCCAACAACCTTCAACTATCTCTTGGACTACGCTGGTGATAACACTGCTATTATAACCAACTTGGTTGATGGTTTGCTTGAAAATGATAACTATGGAAACCTCATTCCTGCCCTTGCAGAAGATTGGAGTGTTTCTAAGGATGGTTTAACTTACACCTACAAACTTCGCCAAGATGCCAAGTGGTTTACAGCTGACGGTGAAGAATACGCTCCCTTAAAGCACAAGACTTTGTAACTGGCATCAAGTACGCTGCTGACAACAAGGGACAAGCCTTGGACTTGATTCAGAACTCTATCAAGGGCTTGGATGATTATGTAACAGGTGCGAATACTGACTTCTCAAAATGTTGGTGTCAAAGCCTTAGATGACTATACTGTCCAATATACCTTGACACGACCAGAACCATTCTGGAACTCTAAGACAACTAACAGTATCTTGTTCCTGTAAACGAAGAATTCCTTTGCTTCTAAAGGTAAAGACTTCGGAACTTTGAAACCTGACAGCATTCTTTATAGCGGACCGTATTTGTTAAAAGATTTTACATCTAAGTCATCTATCGAGTATGTGAAGAATCCACATTATTACGACCAAGAAAAAGTAACGATTGAAAAGGTAAAATTGGCATACTTTGATGGTTCGGACCAAGACTTGACAATCCGTAACTTTGAAAGTGGTGCTTACTCATCTGCAGGTGTTTATCCAAACAGTTCAAACTTTGCTAAGACCAAGGAAAAATACAAGGACAATATTGTTTATAGCTTGCAAGATGCAACATCTTGGTACTATAACTTTAACGTCAACCGTGGTGCTTATAACCACACTGCGAAAACAAGCGATGATCAAAAACAAGCAACTCAAGCTGCAGTTTTGAATAAAAACTTCCGTCAGGCAATCAACTTCGCCATCGATCGTACAGCTTACTCAGCTCAATCAAATGGTGAAGAAGCAGCTAAAAACACTCTTCGTAACTCGCTCGTGCCACCAACTTTCGTACAAGTTGGAGACAAGACTTTTAGTGAAACAGTTGCTTTCAAAAATTGGTCAACTATGGTACACAATGGTCAAATATGAATCTTGAAGATGCTCAAGACGGTTATTTCAATAAAGAAAAAGCGCAAGCTAAGTTTGCTGAAGCTAAAAAAGAATTAGAAGCCCAAGGTGTGAGCTTCCCAATTCATTTGGACTTGCCTGTAGATCAGGTTAATAAGACCTTGCTTTCAGGAACAAATTCAATCAAGCAATCAATCGAATCAACGCTCGGTTCTGAAAATGTAGTGGTTGATGTTATCCAATTGTCGACAGATGATTATACAAATGCAACAGTTCAAGCACCAACTCCAGCTGATCATGACTATGATTTGAACTTGGATGGATGGTCAGCTGACTACCAAGATCCTTCAACTTACCTCAATCCTTTTCAACGCTGAAGATGGATTCTATCTCAAGATTTTTGGGACTTGATCCAAGCAAGGATTCTGATAAGATTACAAGTATCGGATTGGACCAATATACTCAAAAATTAAAAACAGCAGATGCAGAAAAATACAGACGTAGTTAAACGCTATGAAAAACTACGCCGATGCACAAAGCTTGGTTGATTGATAGTTCCTTCTAATCCCAGTTGTGTCAAACGGTGGTGGGGCTTCGGTGACACGCGTGACACCATTTACACGTGCTTATTCACTAGTTGGTATCAAAGGAACTGGAAGCAACTACAAATACATGAGGTTACAGACAGATGTTGTTACAAGCTCTCAATTTGCTGAAGCGAAGGCTAAATGGGAACAAGAACGTAAAAATTCTGTCGAAAAAGAGTCAAAAGACTTTGAAAAGTCACGTGAAATAAGTTTAAGAAGACAGGTTGGGTAAAAACTCAATTTGAAAATGAAATTGAGTGAAGCTTTCAAGTATAAAATGCATAGTATAAAGTTTTTGAACACTTAATACTATGTTTTTATTTTTTTAATACTTTTACCCTGCCTCTTGTTTTTTTATTAACGATAAATCTTTGCTGCGATAGTGGGTTGTTTTTGAGACTCTAAAAGGTTATTTTTGTAAAAATATGAGTTTCTCTAGCTAAAATCTTCCACTTTCTTGGTAATTATTGAAAGTTTTTAGGGTGTGAGAGTATGGTATTGAGAACTTGTCAACCGATTTCTATCTCCTGGTATTTTTGTTGGCAGTCTTCTTTCAAAAGATATGAGAGATTTAATGATTGAAATATAGTATTTTTGGTTTTAAGGTGAAAATAAAACGGTTGCAATTCAGGTGTTGATAGCATCCAGTGTTAGTTTGTGATATAATAGAAATAAAATAATTAATAGAGGTGTAAGGTGGGGAGACGTTTAAAAGAAAAATAAAACGAGCAAGTTTCAGCAAAGTTTCAATATTATTTTGTTGTTTCTATATATAGTGCTTACTTGTTTTTGCTGTTTTTAATATTCAGATATCATATCTTAGCCGTTAGTTATTTCAATCTTCTTCTAGCAGCTATTATGGTGTTCATTGCGCTAGTAGCTTTATTTTTTTAATATCAAATAGAAAAAGCTAAGAAGTTGACTTTAATCATGCTCTTGCTATCTATTGTAGCTAGTTCACTAGCCTTGGTTGGAGTTCATCAGTTCGTTAGTTTGGCTAATCATTTAAATGCAACATCTAACTATTCTAGTTACTCCATCAGTGTTGCAGTTTTTGGCGGATAGTGAGATTGGTAATGTATCCCAACTGTCCAGTGTGACAGCTCCGACAAAAAACAGATGCGGAGAATATCAAAAAACTGCTTGATGATATTAAGACAAGTCAGAATAAAGACCTAAAGGTTGAGGATAGTTCTTCTTACCTTGCGGCTTATAAGAGTCTCTTAGCTGGAGAGACCAAGGCAATTGTTTTGAATAGTGTCTTTGAAAAATCTGATCGAACAAGAGTACCCAGACCATGCCAAAAAAATCAAGAAGATTTATACCAAAGAACTAACCAAAACTGTTGAAGCGCCTAAGTCTTCTCAAAAACAAGGCTTTTAATATCTATATTAGTGGGATTGACACATACGGACCGATTAGCTCCGTTTCTCGTTCGGATGTCAATATCATCATGACGGTTAATCAAGAAACCAAGAAAATTCTCTTGACAACGACCCTCGTGATGCCTACGTGCCCATAGCTGATGGAGGCAATAACCAAAAATGATAAATTGACCCATGCAGGTATTTATGGTGTGGATGCTTCGATTCATACTTTGGAAAAAATCTTTATGGAATTGATCTAAATTACTATGCACGACTCAATTTCACTTCCTTCTTGAAATTAATTGATCTCTTAGGTGGTGTCGATGTTAATAATGACCAGGAATTCACCTACTTCATGGCAATTACCATTTTCCTGTTGGCAATGTTCATCTAGACTCTGAGCAGGCCCTAGGGCTTTGTACGCGAGCGGTATTCATTAGCAAATGGCGATGGAGACCGTGGGCGCAATCAACAGAAAGTCATTTCTGCAATTGTCCAGAAACTAACTTCGGCAGAAGCATTGAAAAATTTTTGATGATATTATGCAAAGTTTACAGGATTCTGTCCAAACTAATATGCCTCCTGAAACAATGGTTAGTTTAGTGAACGCCCAACTAGTAAGTGGAGGGAAATATACTGTCATCACTCGAGATCTAAAGGGAACTGGTCGTATGGATCTTCCTTCCTATGCCATGCCTGACAGCAGCCTTTATATGCTAGAGGTAGATCCAAATAGCTTAGAGACACTCAAAAACAGAAATTAAAAGATATCATGGAAGGAAAAATAAGATGATTGATATCCATTCACACATAGTTTTTGATGTAGATGATGGTCCTAAGGATAAGACAGAAAGTATAGCGCTTCTGAAGGATGCCTATGCTCAAGGAGTCTGTACCATCGTTTCGACTTCCCATCGTCGAAAGGGGATGTTTGAAACACCAGAAGAGGATATATTAAGAAATTTTAAAGTTGTCAAGGAGTTGGCTAAAGAGGTTGCTCCTGATTTAACCATCTTGTATGGAGCAGAGATTTATTACAGCAGTGATGCTTTTAAACAAATTAGAGAATCAGCAGATTCCACAACTAAATGGCACCCGTTATGCCTTGATAGAATTCAGCATGAATACTCCTTACCGAGATATTCATAATGCACTAACGAATGTTCTCATGTTGGGGATAACACCTGTAATAGCGCATATAGAGCGATACGCTGCTTTGGAAAATAATGAAAAAAAGAGTGCGAGACCTCATCAATATGGGATGTATACACAGGTCAACAGTTCGAGTATCCTTAAACCAAAATTGTTTGCGTGATACTTATAAATTTATGAAAAACAGGCTCGCTATTTCTTAGAGAGGATTTGGTTCATATAGTTGCTAGTGATATGCATAATCTAGATGGTCGCCCTCCTTATATGAAGGAAGCCTACGAAATAGTGAGTAAAAAGTATGGATTGGATAAAGCCCGAGAACTCTTTATACTAAATCCCTGAAAAAGTCATTAAAAGATCAAATTATTTAGGAGTTATAATGAAAGAAAAAGATACTATTGAAAATCAATGTTATTCAGTTGTTAAAAGGCACTATGGAAAAAGAAACTGCTCATCCTTCTTGTAGCCATCGTAGCAGGAGCTGCTGCATTTGCATATAGTAGTTTTGTTGTTAAACCTGAGTATAGAAGTACAACTCGGATCTATGTAGTTAATCGAAACCAAAGTGATAAACCGGGATTGACAAATCAAGATCTACAAGCAGGAACTTACCTGGTTAAGGACTATCGTGAGATCATTCTTTTCCCAAGATGTCCCTAGAGAAAGTGGTTTGCTGATCTTGGCTTAAAACATTAATGCGAAAATATTAGCTAAGAAGATTCAAGTAACGGTTCCGCAGACACACGTATCGTATCTATTTCAGTTAGTGATTACAAACCTGAAGAAGCAAGTCGGATTGCAAATGCACTTCGAGATGTTGCGGCACAAAAGATTATTGCGGTCACCCGTGTTTCTGACGTAACTACCTTGGAGGAAGCACGTCCAGCAACTGGACCGTCTTCACCAAATATTCGTCGAAATACCATTATGGGAGTTGTAGCAGGTGCAGGATTAGTGATTGTAGTGGTCTTGTTGCTTGAACTATTCGATGACCGTGTTAAACGTCCAGAAGATATTGAAGATGTTATGGAAATTTCACTCCTTGGAGTCATTCCAGATATGGATAAATTAAAGTAAGGGAGAACTTATGGCGAAGTTAGAATTATCACAACAAAAACTGAACTCTGTAAAAAAAGCAGAAGAGTACTACAATGCTTTACGTACCAATATACAGTTGAGTGGAGATAACTTAAAGGTTATAACGATTTCTCTGTTGAACCAAGCGAAGGAAAAATCGACAACTTCTACAAATATTGCCTTGGCTTTTGCGCGTGCAGGCTACAAGACACCCTGATTGATGCTGATATCCGAAATTCAGTTATGTCTGGAGTATTCAAGTCAAGAGAACGAATCACAGGTTTAACTGATTATCTTGCTGGTACGCAAGATTTATCCCATGGTCTTTGTGAAACAAGCATTGATAATTTATTTATGATCCAATCAGGGTCACCTTCTCCAAATCCAACAGCTCTTCTTCAAAAGTGCCAATTTTGGATTGATGATTGAAACACTACGGAAATATTTTGATTATATTATCGTTGATACAGCACCAATCGGAGTTGTAATTGATGCAGCAATTATTGTGCAAAAATGCGATGCCTCGATTTTTGGTTACAGAAGCTGGTGGAACAAAAAGAAGAGATGTTCAAAAAGCTAAGGTTCAGTTAGAACAAACAGGGATCCCATTTTTGGGGGTTGTATTAAATAAATTTGATGTTAAACGAGAAAAAAATATGGATCTTATGGAACTTACGGTTCTTATGGTAAAGAAAAAATAAGATAGGGAGTTCAGTATGGAAGGAAGAGGCTATCAATATAACTCTGGCACTCTTTGCAGAGTATACTTGTTAGTTTATTAGCTTATGTACTGATTGCAATTTCAGAAACTGACATTGTTTTAAATACAGTATTTGTTCTGTTTTTCTTTCACTTTGTCGCCTTCTATATCAGTGGATACGGTAAGGATTTTTTTAAACGAGGCCAGTATGTTGAGTTAGTAGAAACAATTAAATATATTATCTTTTATGCTCTGCTGATTAGTTTTTCAAGTTTTTTCTTGAAAGAAAAGTTTGTAATTTCAAGGGCGTGGAATGGTATACTTGCTTTCCTTGTACAGTGTCTTGAATTATCTACTCAGTTTCTTTGTGAAGAGATATTGGAGAATCTTCAAACATAATGTGAAGGGAAGTCGTAATATTTTATTGATTACGGCGATGTCACATACCGAAAAAGTATTGGATCGATTATTAACAGCTAATGATGTTCCAGGGAGAATCGTTGCAGTAAGCGTTTTTAGACATGCCAGAGTTTACTCATGATAAGGTCGCTGTTGTGCCGAGGGAACAGTTGCTTTCTTATGCCACGCATGGAGTGGTGGATGAAGTTTTTGTCAATCTCCCAAGTGAGGACTATGATATCGAGACTGTTATTTCTCAGTTTGAAATAATGGGGATTGATGTAACAGTTAACTTAAATACTTTCGATAAAAGTTTAGGTCGAGATAAACAAATCCATGGGATGGCAGGTTTGAATGTGGTGACATTTTCTACAAACTTTTACAATCCTAGTCATATAATTGCCAAACGAATCCTTGATATTTGTGGAGCTATTGTTGGGTTGCTCCTTTGTGGAATTGCTAGTCTATTTTTGGTCCCCTTGATTCGTAAAGATGGTGGACCTGCAATCTTTTCTCAAACTCGTATCGGGAAAAATGGCCGTCACTTTACCTTTTATAAATTTCTGCTCGATGAGAATCAATGCTGAAGCTATCAAGGAACAGTTGATGGATCAAAAATACGATGCAAGGTGGAATGTTTAAGATGGATAACGATCCTCGAGTGATTAAGATCGGACAATTCATCCGAAAAACTAGTTTGGATGAATTGCCACAATTTTGGAATGTTTTGATTGGAGACATGAGTCTAGTCGGCACACGCCCACCAACCATAGATGAGTATGAAAAGTACACACCTGAGCAAAAACGTCGCCTAAGCTTCAAACCTGGAATTACAGGATTGTGGCAAATTAGTGGCCGAAGTAAAATAACCGATTTTGACGATGTTGTAAAACTAGATGTGGCTTATATTGATAATTGGACAATCTGGAAAGATATTGAAATTTTGTTAAAAACTGTTAAAGTTGTGTTGATGAGAGATGGAGCGAAGTGAGGGATGACAAATAGAATCAAAGTTTTAGGTATTAACATTGATCCTCTTACGATGAGGGAAACAGTGGATGCTGTTGAACAATACGTACTGGGGGAAAGAACATTACACTTAATGGGAGTTAATGCTGATAAAATTAATCAGTGCCATACAGATGAGAAAATTAAAAAAATTGTTAATGACTCAGGAATCATAAATGCCGACGGCGCTTCCGTTGTTCTTGCAAGTAAGTTTTTAGGAACACCTGTTCCTGAACGAGTGGCAGGGATTGATTTGATGCAATCTCTTTTAGAGTTGTCTAATAATAAAGGGTATTCCGTTTACTTTTTTGGAGCAAAAGAAGAGGTTTTGCAAGATATGCTCAAAGCATTTAAGAATGATTATCCTAATTTGATAGTTGTTGGACACAGAAATGGTTATTTTTCTGCAGATGATGAGCAAGATATTCAAGAAGATATTCGTGAAAAAGAACCCTGATTTTTGTGTTTGTTGGTATTACGTCTCCTAAAAAGAATATATTATTCAAAAATTTATGGATAACGGTGTCAATTCGGTATTTATGGGAGTTGGTGGTAGTTTTGATGTCTTGTCTGGTCATATCCAACGAGCACCTCTATGGATGCAAAAAGTCAAACCTTGAGTGGTTGTTTCGTGTAGCAAATGAGCCTAAACGCCTCTTTAAGCGTTATTTTGTAGGGAATGTTTTCATTCATAGGAAAAGTTTTTAAAAAGCAAAAAGAGTGTAAAATATTGAACCAGACAGAAATGGTAAAAATTGATTCAGCAAGTTGAATTAGATGCTATAAAAGAGTTTCAAAAAATTTTGTAAAGAGAATAATATAGACTTCTTCCTCCGTGGAGGTAGTAGTACTTGGGGCAGTCAAATACGATGGCTTTATTCCATGGGATGACGATATGGATATTGCAGTACCTCGTGAAGGCTACGATAGACTTCCGGAAATTTTTTTAAGGATAGAATTATCGCAGGCAAATATCAGGTTCTTGCTTATCAATATTGCGACACTTTGCATTGTTACTTTCCTCGCCTATTCCTTTTGGAAAATGAAAGAAAAACGTTTGGGCTTAGCACGAAATACAAATTTAGGATTGCATTTGATTGATATCATTCCTTTGGACGGTGCTCCAAATCATTCGTTTTTAAGAAAGCTATACTTTGGCAAAGTATACTGGTATCGTTTTTTTAGCAAGTTTAGGAACAACCTATGTTGGCGACCATGTGGATATGCATTCCGCTAAGCAAAAACTAATTATTGGTTTATTTAAAAACTAGGATTTGCAAAAACTATTTCCTCAAAATTCTGTCTATAGACGATTGGATAGTCTTTATAAGAAGTATGATTGGAAAAAGCAGCAGTATGCTGAACTATCAATGCTTCTTTATTTGCTAAAGAAGTTATGCCGGTAGAAATTTGGGGAGAAGGAGTAGAGAAGCCTTTTGAGGATACCTTCTTTAAAGTTCCAACGGAGTATGACCGCTACCTGAAAAGACTTTACGGAGAAAAACTATCTTCACGAAGAGCCTAGTGATGATGAAAAGAAATCGCATTTAGGAGGATAAAAAAATTTGTTTTGTTATATTATTTTTGCATTACAAAGTCTTAGAAGAAACTATTTCTTGTGTTAAATCTATAAAAAGAAGGCAATTCTAATGCAAAACAGATTGTCATTATTGATAATTTTTCTAATAATGGTACAGGTGAAAAAAACTACAAGAGATTTATGAATCAGATTCAGAAATTGATGTTTTGATTAACCATGAAAATGCTGGTTTTGCTCGTGGAAATAATGTAGCTTATCAATTTGCTAAGGAAAAGTATAACCCCGATTTCATGGTTATCATGAATAACGATATTGAGATAGAAACAGAAGATTTTGAAAAAAATCGTGACAGATATCTATCGTGAGGAAAATTCCATTTGCTCGGGCCAGATATCTTCTCAACTACTTACCAACTTCACCAAAACCCAAAAACGGTTGACACATTATACTTATGAAGAAGTTAAAGCTCTAAATGAAAAAAATTTAAAAAGGGAGCCAAGTTAGTCTAGCTTTTAAAAAATCAAATGTTGGTTGAAAGCTAGTAAATTTCTTCGAACAGCAATCTATCAAAATAGACGTAAAAAGGCTCAGTGGACTATAGAAAACAGGTAGAAAAACCCAATCCTTCATGGTTCCTTTATCGTATATTCGAGAGATTTTATCGAAAAAAAGAGGAGTATGCTTTTTAACCCCTAATACCTTCTTTTTACTATGAAACAGAGATATTAGATTATGAAGCTGAATTAAAAGGATACAAGAGAATTTATACACTGAAGATTAAGATATTGCACCATCAAAAATGTTGCAACTAATCAGGTTTATACAAACTTAGTAGAAAAACCTTATTTTCAAACAAATGCAACTTTGAATCCACTAGTTATTTTTAACTTTAATGGAGAAAAACAAAATTAGTCGGTAATTATTAAAAAGTGAATATGATGAAAAAAATTTTATATGTGACAAATGTTGATTGAATTGGATAAAAACAGCGTCCACAATTTATTGCAGAAAAGCTTATCTAATTTTTATGAGATACTAGTTCTGTATCGCTATTGGTATAATAGAAAAGGGTTGACTGAGGATAGAAATACTAATATTACAAATATATCACGTATTTATGCCCTACCTTTTGTTAATAGGTCACCTAAACTAAAGCAACTGAATGATAAAATTGTTGCTTGAATATTCGAAGAAAGTTAAGGCTTTTAAACCAGAATATGTATATTTGACAAATCCAATGCAGTTTGACCCTCTTGTAGACAATTCAGAACAAAAAAATAATATATGATTGTATGGATTATCATGTGGCTTTTTATAGAAGATAGAGAAGAACGCCAGCGATTAAAAGGATTTAGAAGAGAAACTGGTCAATAGAGCTAATTTAATCTTGGTTTCGAGTGAGAAATTAAGAGAAAATATTATTTCTGATTATAACTTGGAAGAACAGGTTGATAAAATAGTGGTTGTTAGAAATGGTTATAATGGTAAAATTTTAAGCATTCCTACTCAGCATAAAAAAAGAATAACCAAAAGCTTGTACTTGCATATGTTGGAACTATCAGTCATTGGTTTTGATTTTGATATCATTTTACGAAGTTTAGAAGATTTTTGATAATATTGAATATAAGTTGATTGGTCCGATTAGCAAAGCTGTTATTCCTGAACATGATAGAATTCATTATTTAGGAAGTGTACCACACGAGAAGATTTTATCAGTATATTGAGAATGCAGATGTTCTTATTATGCCGTTTCAAATTAATGATATTGTTGAAGCAGTGGATCCGGTTAAGTTGTATGAATATATTAACTTTTAACAAAAATATACTTACGGTATGTTATAAGGAAATTCTGAGATTTGAACCATTTGTATACATGTATTCAAATTATTCAGATTACCAAATGAATCTGGTGCAATTGATTGAAAATAATAATTTGAAATATGACAGTATAGCTAGAGAAGATTTTTGAAAAAGTAATACTTGGGAAAAAGAGCGGAGATGATTCATCAGCTGATTAATCAATTGTAGTGTGGAGAGATGAATGAAGAGACAGAAGTTTGAATTTATAGAGATTCTATACTATTTTACAGTGATGCTATCAGTGGGAATGTTTCTTATGTTTTCCCTCAACTTATATTGGCATAGAAACTTATTAACTATTTTATCTATTGCACTCTTATTTTTAATGATTCCTATACTGATTGTTAATGCTAAAAAGAATTTCTAAATCTGCTTTTTATCTATGGAACTTTTTTTATCTATATGTATTATATATGAGATATTAAGAGCTAAAACTCTTTATAATTACAGTGTGAGTAATATTTTTGGCATCCCGGCAATATATATGGATTTTTTTCTATTTTTGTATTGATTTACCTTTTAAAAAACAAACAAGAAAAACATGAGAAAAATTTTAGATAATACACTCAATATTTTTTTATGTTTTCTTGGGATTAGAGCATTCACTTGGTTTTTATATACACTATTTCAAGTTGAACTATTTCATCTATTTTTAAGAGAATTCGAGATTTGTGGTATCGAAATGAATTTTTCGGTACGAATAGATGGAACGCCATTAATTATAGTAGGTTTACTAATCTCTCTTTTTCTATTTTAAATTTGGAAATAGGAAATACTTTTTATTATTTGTTCTTGATATTAATGTATATAACATTTGTAAATCAGACAAGAATGCTACTGGTTTCTGTTTTGATTTCAATTTTCCTCATGTTTGTATATTCTAGAAGAACTTCTAGATTGCTCACCTCTTTAAGTTTTATAATTGTAATTATAGTATTCGTTTATGGAGGTGGATTGGATTATATTAAAGCGTATTTAAATATAGATACTGGATCATTTGATATGGGGTTAGGATTTAGATACTGGGAGTTGAAATACTATCTTGGTTTATTATCTAATGATGTATGGAAACTAGGAGTTGGAATTCTAACATCAAGCAACATAAATAGTAATTTTATTTTTGGCTGGACCAGGTGCTCGTTAAGATGTATCTAGATGATTTAGGTTTTTTTAGAGTTATTCGTTCAATTTTGGTGTAGCTGCAATTTTTATGTATGGTTATATATTTTATAAAATAATCAATTTAATTCTAAGAATGTCAAATGATAAATATAGAGTTGACTGAGCCTTTTTATTGCACTCTTAACTAATTTAATAATTACTTCAATTTCTTTAAATATCTTTGGAGCGCAGAGAAGTTTCTCATTGGCAATTGTTCTTGCATTAATATTCTACTATGACTATAGGCTAAAAAATGACATAGAAAATTAGGTGTATAATGGATAAAGTATGTATAGTTATTCTCAATTATAATAATTATGAAGATACGATTGAATGTGTACAAAGTTTGAGAAGTACTATAAAAATCAAATAAGTATGACATCGTGATTGTAGATAATAATTCGGTTAATGATAGTGTCAAAGAGTTATCCAGGGCGCTATCCCTATTAAGATTATTACTAGTTTAGAAAAATAGAGGATATGCGAATGGAAACAATATTGGAATAAAGTATGCTGAGGATAATGGATATGATTACATTTGTATACTAAACAACGATACACTAATTGAGGTTGATTTTTGGAATCGTGTAAACGAGAACTAGAAGATAATTCCTCTGTTGCTTTTTGTTAGTCCAGTGTTAGTTGAATATAAAAATAATAACTTGGTACAATCTACAGGTGGTGATATTTTTATTAATAGAGGAATTGTAACTTTAAAAAATCATGGTGCTCAGAGAGACAAACTTCCTTCTAAAATCGAAAGTGACTATATTGGGGGAGCGTGTTTAATGTTCAAAACCTCTATCTTGAAAAATTATTGGATATATACCTGAAAGCTATTTTCTATTTTTATGAAGAAACTGAATGGTGTTATAGAGCTAAAAAGTTAGGCTATAAGAATATATGTCTTACTCAAAGTTATGTTTATCATAAAGGTTCGGTCTCTATAAAAGCGGTCAATGGACTTCAAGAATATTTAATGGCGAGAAATAGAGTTGTATTTGTTCGTAGAAATGTAAATAGTAAACTAAGGTATACTGTTTTCTTTGATCTATTTATTCATGCAACAACTTTATCATTGTTTCTCGAGAAGTGATTGTTCTAAAAGAAAGTATAAATATTATTTAGATGGTGTATTTAATAGAATTGATCCAACCTACCCATTTATTTTCATAAACGAATAAGTTACTACTTATAACTGTAGATATACCAAGATAGGTAGATTAAATAAGCAAAGAAAGTGGTCATTATAGGACCATAATTAAAAAAATAGTTAGGTGAAACATGGAAGTGTTTGATATATCTCAAATAAAAAAACAAAAAACAGTTGCATTTGATTTTTGATACTGTTGTACATAGGAATTGTCATCCTGAGCAAACTTTTGTATCAGTGGGCTAAGGAAATGGCTTTGGAGCTGAATTTTGATGTATCTCCTGCAATATTATACAAGATCAGAAAAAAGTGTCGAAAACAATAAAGAGTTAGGCACTGAAGAAATGTGTTATCTAGATCTTTTTGTCTGGAATATATAATAAAATTAAAGATAAGATAAAAATACATCGAAAGAAGAGTTTATTCATAGAGCTAAAATTCTAGAGTTGAAAAATTGAGTTACAACATATTTACTTGGATTCGGAAATTAAAGAAGTTTTTAAAAATTGAAAAGTGATTCAAAAACAGATTATCTTAGTTTCGGATTTTTATACTGATAAGGAATTAATAGAAACTATATTAAAAAATTTGAAATTTTTGATTATTTTTCTTCTATCTATATTTCGAGTGAGAAAGCTTGCCGTAAATCCACAGGAAATTTATATAAGTTAATTTTAAAAGAATTAGGCTTAAATCCTATAGACATTACCATGATAGGAGATAATTATAAATCTGATTATGAAGTACCGCGTTCTCTAGGATTAAATGCTATTTATAGACAATACATAGATAAAAATACAACGGTAGCAGAGAAAGAGTTGGTAAGACTCTATAATCAAATTTTATTTTCTAACAGTAAAAAGCACCGTTTAATATTTTTAGCTGACATCGTATTCTTTTATTTCGAAATTGCATAAAAAGATGATTCAAGATGATGTTCAAAATAGCACTCTTTTGCTCAAGAGAAGGACAGTTATTGAAAAGACTTTTTGATATATATCAAGATACTTTTTGGGAAAAATCAAAAAGATTTGTACAGAATATTTTTTTATGTTTCTAGACGATCGACATTATATTCTTCTTTTACTTCTTTAGAGAATGAAGAATTTGAGATGATTTTTCGTCAATATAAAAAAATTACATTACAAAAATTTCTTGTTAAATTTAAACTTTTCTGATAATGAAATCATATTGATTTGTCAAGATTTAAAAGAGAAAACCAACATATGTATTAACAGTAGACGATCATTTATTAGAGAAATTAAAAACATCCTCAGTTCATTACGAAGTTCAATAAAGAGAAAAAAAGACAGTCAATTACTACGTGATTATATAGAACGTTTAACTAAAAACCAAAATGAAGTATATTTAGTCGATGTGGGTTGGAAAGGAACGATACAAGATAGTATCAAAAAGGCTCTTCCAGACAAGAGAATAGTAGGTTATTATCTAGGATTGATGCTCAATGTTTACTCAGTAGAAAAATAAAAACGGATAAAACTGGTCTATTATTTTCTGATTATCCAAATAAATCGGAATTTTATGATATTGTAAGTAGAAATTTTGAATTTTATGAAGATATTTTTGTAGCAGATCATGGTCCAGTTTTTGAAATATAAAAAGATAGTGAAATTATTCCCATTCTTGAAGATGATAAGAAACATGTGAGTATTTATCAGGCAGTTAAAAGATTATCAAGAAGAGTTAGTATTTGGATTTTTCAGAAATTTTTGGAAGCTTATAAGAAAATGAAGTTTCTCCCTTTTGAACAAAAATCTATGGCTAATGATGTCGCTAAAAAGAATGTATTTATATACCTAAGTTACAATCATTTTCTGAATCTTTAAAAGAAAAAAAGTTGTTGAAAATTTTGGTGAGATAGTAACTCTTAAGACTACGAAAAATCTTTAAAAACGTTATTAAGAGAGAAAAAGCGATCTACTTTGGGTTGATTTCGTTTATAGATTGTTTGGTGGTGTCAATTTCCTATTTATTCCAGAATTATATACAAGAGTTATATTTTTATTGAAATATTTAGATTTGAAATTGAGGTTGAAAAAAATTATGGGGGAATAAATCCATAAAGTTGAATGCATTATTAAATATTGTCCTGACGCTATCAAATATCATCTTCCCATTAATCACTTTTTCCTTATATATCTAGAATATTGAATCCAACTGGTATAGGTTTAACTTCATTTTTAGTTCAATAGGAGATTATGGTATTTTACTTGCTTCTCTGGGAATTTCAACTTATGGTATCAAAGCAGTAGCAAGTGTTAGAGATGATAGAGCAAGTTGTCAAAGGTAGTGCAGGGAGTTAATGATTATAAACGTTGCTATGTCTATAATAACAACTGCAATACTATTACTTTTTGACTATATTTATAACACAATTGAATAAAGAATTTTTCACTCTTATTGCTCACATGTGGGACAATTTTATCTTCTCCTTTTTGCCTTAAATTGGTTGTATAGTGGAATGGAAGAATATACTTATATTACTACCCGGTCAGTAGTGTTTAAAAATTTTTATCATTAATATTGATTTTTTTCTACTTGTGAAAAGGCCAGAGGATTATATTGTTTTTTTGCTAGTATTTCATTGTTTTCTTCTCTAAGTTCAAATATCTTAAATCTATGGCATAACCGACATTTCATTAATATTAAATTATATAAAAATTTACAATTTAAACATCATTTTTAAACCAATGTGGTATTTATTTGTCTCATTACTTGCGGTAAATATTTATACTAATTTAGATACAGTTATGCTCGGTTTTTATTAATGGTAATGAGGACTGTGGGATACTATTCTGTGGCATCAAAGGTTAAGTGGATTTTGCTTTCTCTTATTACATCTATTAGTGCAGTTTTGCTACCGAGACTTTCATTTTATATTAGTAAAAATGACACCTCGAATTTTAGAAAAATATTAAAGGAGTCATCTGCGGTTATATTTTTATTGCGATTCCATTGATGGTATTCTTTTATTGTAGAGAGCGAAAGATAGTATCTTATTACTAGGGAGGAAGTCAGTATCTTCCCTGCGACCTTAGCCATGCAAATACTTATGCCAATTTTACTTATTTCTGGTTTCTCGAATATTACAGAAATCAAATATTGATTCCAATGAATAGAGAAAAATATTTTATGGTTGCAGTAACGATTGGTGCTGTGATTAATCTTATTTTGAATCTACTGTTAATGCCTAATTTTGGAATTATTGGTGCTTCTGTCGCAACTCTTTTTGCGGAATTGTCGCAGATGATGGTACAACTACATTTTTCAAAAGAATATTTAGTATCAAATATATCGATAAAGAGTTTGGTTAATGTGATAATTGCAATAGTTGTTTCTACAATACCACTAATCATTTTGAATCAGCTGATAACGATAACTATACCATTTTATTCTCTAATGCTAGCAGGTTTTGCTTTCTTTTCATTATATTTAGTAATTCTGCTTTTTATTAAAGGAGAAGTGACGATTCAATTATTTTTCTCTTCTTGCAAAGAAGAAGTAAATTGATCAAAAATTGAAATGTATAAACAAATAAAGAATTTAATTATTGATTTAGGAGGAAATCATGAAGATAATGCTAGTTTTTGGTACACGTCCAGAAGCGATAAAAATGTGTCCATTAGTGAATGAGTTGAAAAAACAGGCAGATATGGAAACAGTTGTTTGTGTAACTGGTCAGCACAAGGAGATGGTTATCCCTGTTTTGGAATTGTTTGGAGTTCAACCAGACTATGATTTAGAAATAATGAAAGCTAATCAAACCTTGTTCTCTATAACAACAAGTATTTTAGAAAAATTAAACCTGTTTTTAGAAGAAGAACAACCAGATATTGTTCTAGTTCACGGTGACACTACTACAACATATGCAGCAGCTTTGGCAGCATTTTATCTTGGAATTAAGGTTGGCCATGTTGAAGCTGGGTTACGAACTTACAACCTGCAAAGTCCCTTCCCAGAAGAATTTAATAGACAATCGACTTCTATTATTGCAAATTATCATTTTGCTCCAACTGAATTGGCTAAAGAAAATCTTTTAAAGAGGGTAGAGAGAATGTTTATGTAACTGGAAAATACAGTTATTGATGCACTTACAACTACAGTACAAAAAGGATTATACACACCTGATTTAGATTTAAACGTTGACACTCGTCTTATTCTACTAACTGCTCATAGACGTGAAAAATCTCGGAGAACCTATGAAACACATGTTTAGAGCTGTTAAACGAGTTTTAAATGAATACGATGATGTTAAGGTAATTTATCCAATTCATAAAAAAATCCCTTGGTGCGTGAAACAGCTGCGGAAATTTTTGGAGACACAGAACGTATTCAGATTATTGAACCTTTGGATGTTCTTGATTTTTCATAATTTCATGAATCATAGTTACATGATTTTAACTGATTCAGGAGGAGTTCAGGAAAGAGGCTCCTTCTTTAGGAAAGCCTGTATTGGTCATGCGAGATACGACAGAAAGACCTGAAGGAGTAGCTGCCGGAACGTTGAAATTGGTTGGAACTGATGAGGAGACTATTTATCAAAACTTTAAGATGCTTTTTAGACGATTCCGAAGAATATAAAAATGAGTCAAGCTAGTAATCCTTATGGAAATGGTGATGCTAGTAAACAGATAGTTCGTATTTTACGCGGAATTTAAGCGAGGGCTAGGTAAAGTAATAATATAGAAAGGTACCCTACTATGAAAGGTATTATTCTCGCGGGTGGTTCGGGGACACGTTTATATCCATTGACTCGAGCTGCATCAAAACAACTGATGCCGGTTTATGATAAACCGATGATTTACTATCCACTTTCAACTTTGATGTTGGCTGGGATTAGGGATATTTTGATTATTTCCACTCCACAAGATTTGGCCCTCGTTTCAAAGAACTTTTGCAAGATGGCTCTGAGTTCGGGATTAAACTTTCTTACGCAGAGCAACCTAGTCCAGATGGTTTGGCGCAAGCCTTTATCATTGGTGAAGAGTTTATTGGTGATGATAGCGTTGCTCTGATCTTAGGTGACAATATCTATCACGGTCCTGGCCTTTCGAAGATGCTACAAAAAGCGGCTAGTAAGGAGTCAGGAGCGACTGTTTTTGGTTACCATGTGAAGGATCCAGAACGCTTTGGTGTTGTTGAGTTTGATAAAGACATGAACGCCATTTCTATCGAAGAAAAGCCAGAACATCCTCGTTCAAATTATGCAGTTACAGGTCTCTATTTTTACGATAATGATGTAGTAGAAATTGCCAAAAGTATAAAACCAAGCCCGCGTGGTGAATTGGAAATTACAGACGTTAACAAGGCTTACCTAGATCGTGGAGATTTATCCGTTGAGGTTATGGGACGTGGCTTTGCCTGGTTGGATACGGGCACTCATGAAAGTTTGCTAGAGGCTTCACAATATATCGAAACAGTCCAACGTATGCAAAATGTTCAGGTAGCAAACTTGGAAGAAATTGCTTACCGCATGGGCTATATCAGTCGCGAAGATGTTTTGGCCTTAGCCCAACCACTTAAGAAAAATGAATACGGGCAGTATCTGCTCCGTTTGATTGGAGAAGCATAGATGACAGATAATTTTTCGGCAAGACGCTTGCAGCACGCAAGGTTGATGCAATTCCAGGTATGTTGGAGTTTGATATCCCTGTTCATGGCGATAATCGTGGCTGGTTTAAAGAAAATTTCCAAAAGGAAAAAATGCTCCCACTTGGATTTCCAGAGTCTTTCTTTGCAGAAGGAAAATTGCAAAACAATGTATCCTTCTCACGTAAAAATGTCCTTCGTGGCCTCCACGCAGAGCCTTGGGATAAGTACATCTCTGTAGCAGATGGTGGGAAAGTTCTGGGTTCTTGGGTTGATCTACGCGAGGGTGAAACCTTTGGGAATACCTATCAGACAGTAATTGATGCAAGTAAGGGAATCTTTGTTCCTAGAGGTGTGGCCAATGGTTTCCAAGTCCTATCAGATACAGTTTCTTATAGTTATTTGGTCAATGACTACTGGGCTCTTGAACTCAAACCCAAGTATGCCTTTGTGAACTACGCTGATCCAAGCCTTGGCATTGAATGGGAAAATCTTGCAGAAGCAGAGGTTTCAGAAGCTGATAAAAATCATCCACTACTTAAGGATGTAAAACCTTTGAAAAAAGAAGATTTGTAAAAGGAAAAAATATGACTGAATACAAAAATATTATCGTGACAGGAGGAGCTGGTTTTATCGGTTCCAACTTTTGTCCATTATGTTTACAAGAATTTTCCAGATGTTCACGTGACAGTCTTGGACAAGTTGACTTATGCTGGAAACCGCGCTAATATTGAGGAAATTTTAGGTGATCGTGTTGAGTTGGTTGTTGGGGACATTGCGGATGCGGACTTGGTAGACAAGTTGGCAGCTCAAGCAGATGCTATCGTTCACTATGCTGCTGAGAGTCACAATGACAATTCGCTCAATGATCCATCGCCATTTATCCATACTAACTTTATCGGAACCTATACTCTTTTGGAAGCAGCTCGAAAATACGACATTCGCTTCCACCATGTGTCTACAGACGAAGTTTATGGCGACCTTCCTCTACGCGAAGATTTGCCTGGTCATGGTGAAGGTCCAGGTGAGAAATTTACTGCTGATACCAAATACAATCCAAGCTCTCCATACTCATCAACTAAGGCGGCTTCAGACTTGATTGTCAAAGCCTGGGTACGTTCTTTTGGTGTGAAGGCAACGATTTCTAACTGTTCAAATAACTACGGTCCTTATCAACACATTGAAAAATTTATCCCACGCCAGATTACCAACATCCTAAGTGGAATTAAGCCAAAACTGTATGGTGAAGGTAAGAACGTTCGTGACTGGATTCATACTAATGACCATTCTTCAGGTGTTTGGACAATCTTGACAAAAGGGCAAATCGGTGAAACCTACTTGATTGGTGCTGATGGTGAGAAGAACAACAAGGAAGTTTTGGAACTTATCCTTAAGGAAATGGGACAACCTGCCGATGCCTATGATCATGTGACTGACCGTGCAGGACATGACCTTCGTTATGCGATTGACGCAAGCAAGCTCCGTGATGAGTTGGGCTGGAAACCAGAATTCACCAACTTCGAACAAGGTCTCAAAGAAACCATTCAATGGTACAAAGATAACCAAGAATGGTGGCAAGGAGAAAAAGAAGCTGTTGAAGCCAACTACGCTAAAACACAAGAGGTTCTTGAAAAATAAAAAGCAGAAATTTTCTGCTTTTTATTGCTATACCGAAGAATTGTTAATCAGTTGAAAGGAAGAAAAATGATTTTAATTACAGGGGCAAATGGTCAATTAGGAACGGAACTTCGTTATTTGTTGGATGAGCGTAATGAAGAATACGTTGCGGTTGATGTGGCTGAGATGGATATTACCGATGCAGAAATGGTTGAGAAAGTTTTTGCCCAAGTGAAACCGACTTTAGTTTACCATTGTGCAGCCTACACAGCTGTTGATGCAGCAGAGGATGAAGGAAAAGAACTGGACTTTGCCATCAATGTTACGGGGACAGAAAATGTCGCAAAAGCATCCGAAAAGCATGGTGCAACTCTAGTCTACATCTCTACAGATTATGTATTTGACGGTAAGAAACCAGTTGGACAAGAGTGGGAAGTGGATGACAAACCAGATCCTCAAACGGAATATGGTCGTACTAAGCGTATGGGAGAGGAGCTTGTAGAAAAACACGTTTCAAACTTCTATATTATCCGTACTGCCTGGGTTTTTGGAAATTATGGCAAAAACTTCGTCTTCACAATGCAAAATCTTGCTAAAACTCATAAGACCTTGACAGTTGTAAATGATCAACATGGTCGACCAACCTGGACGCGTACCTTGGCCGAGTTCATGACTTTCCTAGCTGAAAATCGTAAAGAATTTGGTTATTATCATTTGTCAAATGATGCGACGGAAGACACAACTTGGTATGACTTTGCGGTTGAAATTTTGAAAGATACAGATGTCGAAGTCAAGCCAGTAGACTCAAGCCAATTTCCTGCCAAAGCTAAACGTCCCCTAAACTCAACGATGAGTCTGGTCAAAGCCAAAGCTACAGGATTTGTCATCCCAACTTGGCAAGATGCCCTGCAAGAATTTTACAAACAAGACCTTAAAAAAATAAATGTTGAAATATTGCTATAAAGTATATTTTTGAACTAGAGATATTTTTAGGATTAGTGCCTTATCACTCATGCTAAAGGATGAAATGGTTTTATTAGAGAAGTCGAACTATGTGTGATAGACACTCGCACTAGGAAATAGATTTATAGAATTTTTCTTTTGGACAGTTGCGGAAAAATAGGACCAATTTTCCAGTGATTTTATAAAAAGTCGGAGGAGGTAAAAACTCAATTTGAAGATAAAATTGAGTAAATCTTTCCGTTATAAAAACGTATAGTATCAAGTTTTTGAACATCTGATATTATGCGTTTTCTTATTTTTAAGGGGTCGTTTTGCCCAGTCGTTTTCTTTTTATTTACCCACCGATGAAATCGTCGGATAATTATAAAAAAATTCAAGAAAAAGCTTGCGTAAATGTTAGAAAAATTCGAGCACGAATGTATTTTTTTGTGTTATAATATTCTGTGAGTAGTTATGCCTTGGTGTAGCTATTAAAAATAGAAGTGTGAAACTGGTAAGATAGAGAGGACGCAGTGTAATGACTAGGAATGGTTTTTTTACAGGCTTAGATATCGGAACTAGCTCTATTAAAGTGTTGGTTGCAGAGCTTGTAGATGGTGAAGTAAATGTAATTGGCGTAAGTAATGCCAAAAGTAAAGGTGTCAAAGATGGGATTATCGTTGACATCGAAGCAGCAGCGACTGCTATTAAGTCTGCAATTTCTCAAGCAGAAGAAAAAGCAGGGATTTCAATCAAGTCTGTAAACGTTGGTTTGCCAGCTAATTTGCTACAAGTTGAGCCAACTCAGGGCATGATTCCGGTGACATCAGATACAAGAGAAATTACAGATCAAGATGTTGAAAATGTTGTTAAATCAGCTTTGACTAAAAGTATGACTCCAGACCGTGAAGTTATCACCTTTATTCCAGAGGAATTTGTCGTGGATGGATTCCAAGGAATTCGTGATCCTCGTGGAATGATGGGTGTGCGTTTGGAAATGCGCGGTCTCTTGTACACTGGCCCACGTACGATTCTCCATAATCTTCGTAAAACTGTAGAGCGTGTAGGCATTCAAGTTGATAACGTGATTATTTCACCTCTTGCAATGGTTCACTCTGTCTTGAATGAAGGTGAACGTGAGTTTGGTGCGACTGTTATCGACATGGGTGGTGGCCAAACGACTGTTGCCACTATTCGCAACCAAGAACTTCAATATACAAATGTCAACCAAGAGGGTGGCGATTATGTCACAAAAGACATTTCAAAAGTTCTTAAGACTTCTAAGAAAATTGCAGAAGGTCTAAAATTGAACTATGGTGAAGCTTATCCACCACTAGCTAGCAAGGAAACTTTCCAAGTTGAAGTGATCGGTGAAGTTGAACCAGTTGAAGTGACTGAAGAATACTTGGCTGAGATTATTTCGGCAAGACTTAAGCACATTTTTGAACAAATTAAGCAAGATTTGGAAAGACGTCACCTATTAGACTTGCCAGGAGGTATTGCTTTGATTGGTGGGAATGCCCTCCTTCCAGGTGTCGTTGAATTGGCCCAAGAAGTATTTGGAGTCCGTGTTAAGTTATTCGTACCAAATCAAGTTGGGATTCGCAATCCTGCTTTTTGCCCATGTCATTAGCTTGTCAGAATTCGCTGGAAGCCTTACTGAAGTGAATGTTCTAGCTCAGCGAGCAATTCGAGGTGAACATACTTTAAGCCACCAGCCACTTGACTTTAGAAGTTCAGCTCAACCTGTTTCACCTGTTTCTCCACGACCAGTATTTAATACAGTGACAACACCTGAGCCTGAAACAAACCAATCTGTTGAACCCGTAGCTCCTCTTCAATCAGAAGAAAAGAGCAAAGGTAAATTAACGGATCGTTTCCGTAGCTTGATTGGAAGCATGTTTGACGAATAAAATAGAGGAATATAAATATGACATTTTCATTTGATACAGCAGCAGCACAAGGTGCAGTAATTAAAGTAATCGGTGTCGGCGGTGGTGGTGGGAATGCCATCAACCGTATGGTTGACGAAGGCGTTTCTGGCGTTGAATTTATCGCAGCCAACACAGATGTACAAGCTTTGAGCAGTACAAAAGCTGAGACAGTTATCCAGCTCGGCCCTAAATTGACTCGCGGACTTGGTGCAGGAGGTCAACCTGAAGTTGGTCGTAAAGCTGCGGAAGAAAGCGAAGAAGTATTGACAGAAGCAATCAGCGGTGCTGATATGGTCTTCATCACTGCTGGTATGGGTGGAGGATCTGGTACAGGTGCTGCACCAGTTATCGCTCGTATTGCAAAAAAGTCTTGGTGCTTTGACAGTCGGTGTTGTTACTCGCCCATTTGGTTTTGAAGGAAGCAAACGTGGACAATTTGCCATCGAAGGGATTAACGAACTTCGTGAGCATGTTGATACACTCTTGATTATCTCAAACAACAACTTGCTAGAAATCGTTGACAAGAAGACTCCACTTCTTGAAGCATTGAGTGAAGCAGATAACGTTCTTCGTCAGGGTGTTCAAGGGATTACAGATTTGATTACAAATCCTGGTTTGATCAACTTGGACTTTGCAGACGTTAAGACTGTTATGGCCAATAAAGGTAACGCCCTTATGGGAATTGGCATCGGCAGCGGTGAAGAACGTGTTGTAGAAGCTGCTCGCAAAGCAATCTACTCACCACTTCTTGAAACAACTATCGATGGTGCTGAGGATGTTATCGTTAACGTAACTGGTGGTTTGGACTTGACTTTGATTGAAGCTGAAGAAGCATCAGAGATTGTTAACCAAGCAGCTGGGCATGGAGTTAACATCTGGCTTGGAACATCTATTGATGAGACAATGAAAGACGAAATCCGCGTGACGGTTGTTGCGACAGGAGTACGTCAGGATAAAGTTGAGAAAGTTGTAACTCCTCAACCGCGCCAAGCAACACACCGTGAACCTGCTCGAACTAGTCATGCGCAGACTTTTGATCGTAATTTTGATATGGCTGATACAGCAGAAATTCCAACTCCAAGTTATCGCCGTCAAGAAGCTCCAAAGACATCAGCTTTTGGTGACTGGGACTTGAGACGCGATGCTATCGTTCGTCAAGGAGAGCCAGTTGTTTCTCCAGTGGAACGTTTTGAAGTTCCAGCAGCTACGGATGAAGATGAGTTGGAAACACCACCATTCTTTAAAAATCGTTAATGAAGATGAATTTAAAAGAAAATACGAACCTTGTTTTTCAACAGATATCGAATGCAGTTCAGGAAGCTGGTCGTGAAAACGACTCGGTTTCTGTGATTGCGGTGACCAAATATGTAGATGTTGAAACAGCCTCAGCTTTGGTTTCGCAAGGAGTGCAACACATTGGTGAGAACCGTGTTGATAAATTTCTTGACAAGTATCATGCTCTAAGTGATAAGAATCTTACCTGGCATTTGATTGGAACCTTACAGAGACGTAAAGTCAAGGAAGTGATTTCTTATGTGGATTATTTTCATGCTTTAGATTCCTTAAAGCTAGCTCAGGAAATTCAAAAACGAGCAGACCACAAGATTAAGTGCTTTTTGCAAGTAAATATTTCTAAGGAAGAGAGCAAGCACGGTTTTTCGAAAGAAGAATTGTTAGCCCTCTTACCAGAACTTTCAGAATTAGACCAGATTGAGTATGTGGGACTGATGACCATGGCTCCATTTGATGCAACTAGTCAAGAATTACTAGAGATATTTAAAGAAACGCAAGAATTGCAAAAAAACATTCAAGAAAAACATCTCCCCAATATGCCGATGACAGAACTAAGTATGGGTATGAGTCGAGACTTCAAAGAAGCGATTCAATGTGGTTCAACTTTCGTTCGAATCGGCACAGCATTTTTAAGTAGGAAATAACCATGTCACTAAAAAAATAAATTTGAAAAAGTTTATAGATTATTTCACTGAAGATGGAGAAGAAGTGGCACCAAACGTTGCTGAATTAAAGCCTGAAAAAAACGCTAACATCAGTTTCTGCCCCCATGGAAGAACTTCCACAAGCTCAACAACTTCCCCAGCCTTCACAAGTGAATTCAAAGGAAAAAAATATTACGCGCCTTCATGCTCGTCAGCAAGAATTAGCGATGAAGAGTCATCGTAGTACAGAAAAAGGTAACCATTGATGTTCGTTATCCTCGTCGCTACGAAGATGCAACGGATATCGTTGATTTACTAGCAGGCAATGAAAGTATTTTTAATCGATTTCCAATACATGACTGAAGTACAAGCGTCGTTGTCTAGACTATTTAGATGGAGCTCGTCATGTACTTGCTGGTGAATTAAGAAAGGTTGCAAATACCATGTACCTTTTGACACCGGTAGGAGTTGTGGTTAACATCGAAGATATTCGTTTGCCAGAGGGAACTCATGGTGAAGAGTTTGATTTCGATATGAAGAGAAAACGAGTGAGATAATGATATTTCTAGTTCGCTTTATTCAAAACGCTACAGATATCTATTCTATGATACTTGTAGCGTTTGCTCTCTTATCCTGGTTTCCAAATGCCTATGAGACTAGAGCAGGTCGTTTGTTGACTAATTTAGTCAAACCGATTCTTCAACCCTTGAGACGTCTACCGCTGAGTATTGGTGGTTTAGATTTTTCAGTTTGGGTGGCCGTCCTTTTAGTTCATTTACTTGGAAACTATCTGATCCGTTTTCTTTTAATACTAGCATGAGAAAAGATATCTATCAGCATTTTTCAGTCGAGGATATTCCTTTTATTGATAAAGGTTTGGAGTGGCTCAGGCAGGTTGAGGAGCACTACGCTCCCATCTTAACTCCCTTTATCAACCCCCATCAGGCCTTTATTTTTAAAGACATTGGGCAATCATCAAGGGATTAAAGTTTTTTCTAGCAATGATTTTGTAGCTAGCGAGTATAGTCGTGTACTACTTGCACCAGATTATTTCATACCGACTTTGACGGATTTTTGAAAATGGAATTGCTTGAGATTGTTTATTCTAGCAAGTTTGACCAATTGACACATTCCAAGATTTTAGGAACTGTTCTGAATCGTCTGGGAATCGATCGCAAGTTGTTTGGTGATATATTGGTAACGGAAAATAGAGCTCAAATCATTGTGGACCGAAAATTCACTTCTCTTTTCAAGATGGGATTCAAAAGATTGCTCGATTGCCTGTCAAACTTGAAGTCAAATCCTTTGAAGAATTGGTAGAAGCCGAGAGTGATTATCAGGAAAAGGAAGTTTTAGTTCCGAGTATGCGCTTGGATGCTTTCTTGTCAAAATGTTCTGAAATTGTCTCGCTCTCAGACAGCTGATTTATTAGAAAGAAAATATGTTCAGGTAAATTACCATCTGGTTGAAAAATCTGATTATCAAGTTAAGATTGGTGATTTAGTAAGTGTCAGACGTTTTGGAAGGATTAGTGTTCTGAGAGAAAATGGTCAAACAAAAAGGGATAAGAAGAAATTGACAATACAATTATTATTAAGTAAGTGAGGGAAAATATGCCAATTACATCGTTAGAGATTAAAGATAAAAAGCTTTTAGTACTAAGTTTAGAGGTTTTTGATCCTGAAGAAGTTGATGAATTTCTCGATATTGTAGTTCGAGACTATGAAACATTGGTTCGAAGTAACCATGATAAAGAGCAACAAATTAGAAATTTAGAAGAGCGTTTGTCTTATTTTTGATGAGATGAAAGATTCATTGAGTCAGTCTGTGTTAATTGCTCAAGATACTGCTGAGCGAGTTAAACAAGCAGCTACTGAACGCTCTCATAATATCATTCATCATGCTGAACAGGAATCACAACGTTTGCTTGATGAAGCTAAGTACAAGGCAAATGAAATTTTACGTCAAGCAACTGATAATGCTAAGAAGGTTGCGATTGAGACAGAAGAACTGAAGAATAAGAGTCGCGTCTTCCATCAACGCTTGAAATCTACAATTGAAAGTCAATTGGCCATCGTTGATTCATCTGATTGGGAAGAAATTTTTACGTCCAACAGCAACTTATTTACAAACTAGTGATGAAGTCTTTAAAGAGGTGGTTAGAGAGGCTTTTGGGGGAAAAATATTTCAGCATTTCATGAGGAGGAAGCCAATGATTTGACTCGTCAGTTTTTCACCTGAAGAGGTTGCTGAGCTCCAAGCACGTATAGAAGCAACTAATCGTGAATTGATGGAAGCACAGGATGAATCAACTTTATCTGACTTATCTTCGTTAGTAAAATAATGAAATGAGTTCTGAGTCTAAAGAGGATTCAGAATAACAATTTCTCAACATTTGTAATTGTAAAATCTGAGAACAAGATCTTATCAAACATATTTTTAGCGAGTAGGAGATGGTGGAAGTCCCTACAATCCCTGTTGATAAGATTATCCTCTCAAGTTATCAAGTCTGAAGTTAGTAGGATTTGACGTTCCCCACGTTACGGGAAAAGAGGGAGAAAGACTAGTTCTTTTTCCGAACAAAAGGTGGTACCACGATTTTTCGTCCTTTTTAGCGAGTCGTGGTTTTTATTTTGTCTATATAAAAAAAGGAGATATCATGAAACTCAAAGAAACTTTAAATCTTGGGAAAACTGACTTCCCAATGCGTGCAGGCCTTTCCAACCAAAGAGCCAGTCTGGCAAAAAAGAATGGGAAGAAGCAAAATTGTACCAACGCCGTCAAGAATTAAAATGAAGGAAAACCTCATTTCACTCTTCATGATGGACCTCCATACGCGAACGGAAATATTCACGTTGGACATGCTATGAACAAGATTTCAAAAGATATCATTGTTCGTTCAAAATCAATGTCAGGTTTTTACGCACCATTTATCCCAGGTTGGGATACGCATGGTCTGCCAATCGAGCAAGTTTTGGCTAAACAAGGTGTTAAACGTAAAGAGATGGACTTGGTTGAGTACTTGAAACTTTGCCGTGAATACGCTCTTTCTCAAGTAGATAAACAGCGTGAAGACTTCAAGCGCTTGGGTGTTTCAGGTGACTGGGAAAATCCTTTATGTGACTTTGACTCCTGACTATGAAGCAGCCCAAATCCGTGTCTTCGGTGAGATGGCAAACAAAGGTTATATCTACCGTGGTGCTAAGCCAGTTTACTGGTCTTGGTCATCTGAGTCAGCTCTTGCTGAAGCGGAGATTGAATACCACGACTTGGTATCAACATCACTTTACTATGCCAACAAGGTTAAAGATGGCAAAGGTGTTCTAGATACAGATACTTATATCGTTGTCTGGACAACTACTCCATTTACTATCACAGCTTCTCGTGGTTTGACAGTTGGTGCAGATATTGATTACGTTTTTGGTTCAACCTACTGGTGAAGCTCGTAAGTTTGTGGTCGCTGCAGAATTATTGACTAGCTTGTCTGAGAAATTTGGCTGGACTGATGTTCAAGTTTTGGCGACTTATCGTGGTCAAGAATTGAACCATATCGTGACAGAACACCCATGGGATACTGCAGTAGATGAACTCGTTATCCTTGGTGACCACGTTACAACTGACTCTGGTACAGGTATCGTCCATACAGCTCCTGGTTTTGGTGAGGACGACTACAATGTTGGTGTGGCTAATGGTCTTGAAGTTGCTGTGACTGTTAACGAACGTGGTATCATGATGGCCAATGCTGGTACAGAGTTTGAAGGTCAATTCTACGACAAGGTTGTTCCAACAGTTATTGAAAAACTAGGTAGCCTCCTTCTTGCTCAAGAAGAAATCTCTCACTCCTACCCATTTGACTGGCGTACGAAAAAACCAATCATCTGGCGTGCAGTTCCACAATGGTTTGCTTCAGTATCAAAATTCCGTCAAGATATTTTAGATGAAATCGAAAAAGTGAAATTCCATTCAGAATGGGGTAAAGTCCGTCTGTACAACATGATCCGTGACCGTGGCGACTGGGTTATCTCTCGTCAACGTGCTTGGGGAGTTCCTCTTCCAATCTTCTACGCAGAAGATGGCACACCAATCATGACAGCTGAAACCATCGAACATGTAGCTCAACTCTTTTGAGGAACATGGTTCAATTATCTGAGGGAACGTGATGCTAAAGACCTCTTGCCAGAAGGATTTACCCATTCAGGTTCACCAAATGGTGAGTTCAAGAAAGAAACAGACATCATGGATGTATGGTTCGACTCTGGTTCATCATGGAATGGAGTTGTAGTAAACCGTCCTGAGTTGACTTACCCAGCAGATCTTTACCTTGAAGGTTCTGACCAATACCGTGGTTGGTTCAACTCATCACTCATCACATCTGTTGCCAACCATGGCGTAGCACCTTACAAACAAATCTTGTCACAAGGTTTTGCTTTGGATGGTAAAGGTGAGAAGATGTCGAAATCTCTTGGAAATACCATTGCTCCAAGCGATGTTGAAAAACAATTTGGTGCTGAAATCTTACGTCTCTGGGTAACAAGTGTTGACTCAAGCAATGACGTACGTATCTCTATGGATATCTTGAGCCAAGTCTCTGAAACTTACCGTAAGATTCGTAACACTCTTCGTTTCTTGATTGCTAACACATCTGACTTTAACCCGGCTCAAGATGCAGTAGCTTACGATGAGCTTCGTTCAGTTGATAAGTACATGACGATTCGCTTTAACCAGCTTGTTAAGACCATTCGTGATGCTTATGCCAACTTTGAATTCTTGACAATCTACAAGGCCTTGGTGAACTTTATCAACGTTGATTTGTCAGCCTTTTACCTTGATTTTGCTAAAGACGTTGTTTACATCGAAGGTGCAAAATCATTGGAACGCCGTCAAATGCAGACTGTTTTCTATGACATTCTTGTCAAAATCACCAAACTCTTGACACCAATCCTTCCTCACACTGCGGAAGAAATCTGGTCATATCTTGAGTTTGAAGCCGAAGACTTCGTTCAATTGTCAGAATTACCAGAAGCAGAAACTTTTGCTAACCAAGAAGAAATCTTGGATACATGGGCAGCCTTCATGGACTTCCGTGGACAAGCTCAAAAAGCCTTGGAAGAAGCTCGTAATGCCAAAGTTATCGGTAAATCACTTGAAGCACACTTGACAGTTTATCCAAACGAAGTTGTGAAAACTTTACTCGAAGCAGTAAACAGCAATGTAGCTCAACTTTTGATTGTGTCTGAATTGACCATCGCAGAAGGACCAGCTCCAGAAGCTGCCGTTAGTTTTTGAAGATGTCGCCTTCACTGTTGAACGCGCTGCAGGCCAAGTATGTGACCGTTGCCGTCGCATCGACCCAACAACAGCAGAACGTCATTACCACGCAATCATCTCGTGACCACTGCGCAATCATCGTAGAAGAAAAACTTTGCGGAAGCAGTCGCAGAAGGATTTGAAGTAAAATAAAAAGTAAAAATGGCGAGGGTAGTCCAAAGGGTAATTTGAAAAAGAAAGGCCAATAGCACTCTCTCAACATTAAACGCATAATATCAAGACTTTTGCAAGTCTGGTATTATGCGTTTTTATTGTAATGCCCTTTTTACCAAGTATCTTTTTGTATAGTGGATTGAATCCATAATATAGTAGATTGAATCTAAAATCATACATTATGACTGCTAAAAAATATTTCTAGAAATTAGTTTTGACTTTTCCTAATCGAATTGTTCATACCTTATTTCAATCAAATATAGTATAGCACACTGTTGCTTCTAAAAATATGGATAGAAATTGATTTGATTTCCCTAGTCAATTTGTTCAGATTTTATTTCATTTTACTATAAAAATAAAATTGCTCTTTTTGTTAGCAGGCTGCTTAAGAAATATCTAAGCCCGTGTATAAATTTGGAATTCTAGCAGCTAATCAACGTATTCTAGGAAGCTAAGGAAAGAGTTTCTAACAAAACATATAATATATATGTTTGTGTGGTGAAAAATTTTCTGCTCTTTTTGATTTTAAAAGAACATCAAGTTTTTAAGAAAAACTAACAAAATAGAGAAAAACTATATTTAGATATTATAAAAAACCTATATGTATACATTTGGAATATAATAAACTGAAAGAAATCGAAAAGAATAAATTTGATTTATCTAAGTAAAAAGATTATAATAAAACTGTATTTATAATACTACATAAACACAAAAGGAGAATATTTGATGTATTTTTAATCGTAAAAATGCGGAACAGAAGAACTGGCGTATGATCAAAAAGGAAAACATTTCTTGTTTGGTTGTTCGCTAGTCTTTTGCGGTTGAGCTACACTAGCTACTCCAACGGTTCACGCTGACAGTGTAGAAGCTAAGACAGAAGCTACAAATTCAGCAACACAAAATGAACCTCACTGCAGAGGCTGACGACCTATGCGGCACCAGCTGCAACTAGCCCAGTTGCGACTGAAGCAGTAGAAGCAAATTCAGCAACAACTGTCGTTTCAGCTGACAAATCTCAACTAGAAGTTGTTTTGACACAAGCTAAAGCTAAAAACTTGATGGTCAAGAAGCTTCAGTTAAAAGCTGAAGTAGCAGCTGCAATTGCAGAAGCAGAAGCATTAGTTGCGAACGGATCTGTAAGCCAAGATCAAATCAAACCAAAGTGTTGAACGTTTGACTCAAGCTGTGGCAAGTGTGAAGGAAGTTACTGAAGCAGCAATTGAGAAAAACATCGGAAGCAACTACAGAATCTTCAGCAACTCCTAAAGTAAGAAGCAGACGTGCGACTACTGAAGGAACAACTCGTTCAATTGATGAAACTAACCTTGCTCGTGCTATCGTAACCAAGGAAAACTTTGAAAGTTTCTTCCAAGAAGGTGGAACTGCAAGTTATGAAAAATCTTCAGGAACTATTAAGTTGACAGAAGATGTATCAGGACAGGCTGGTAATGCCTACCTACGTTTTAAAATCGATCCTAGCCAAGATTTCTCTTTCACTGGTAAAGTAGATATTGGTAATAAATATGAAGGACACGAAGTGGATGGTCGTGCTGGTGGTGACGGAGTCGGTTTTGTCTTCCATACAGGTAAAGCAAAGTCAATCTAGGTCTTTCTGGTGCATCAATCGGTATGGGTGGAATTAATGCAGCTTTTTGGTTTCAAACTTGACTCATGGTGGAAACAAAGGTACTCCAAAACCTGAAATCAAATCAATGGCAGATCCTTCATACAACCGTGGAGATACGAATCATGCGTTCGGTGCGTTTTATTCATCAAACAATCAAGGAAGAGTAAATTCTATTACAGAGATGAAACCTTTAAATCCAGCACCAAATGGACAATGGGTTGATTTCAAGATTAACTATAATGGAACTAAAAAGAATTCACGGTAACATACGGTAGCCAAACTTGGACAACAAAACTTGATAAATCTAGCTGTAGTATGACAAAATGAAGCCAAGAATGCCTTGACTGCTAGAAATGCTACCTATGCCCTCTCATTTGTCGGAAGTACAGGTTCTGGTACAAACTTGCAACGTGTTCAGATTGAAAAATTTGAGTTTACAGCGCCACAAATCGTCCACATGAAATTTGTTGATGAAAGTGGTCAAGAAATCGAAGCAAGAAGTGCGATTCCAGGTGACGAAAATGAAGTTATTAATCTGAGCACTCAAGACAAAAAGATTGCAGCAGTTGAAGCTAAAGGGTATACACTGAAAGAAATTGATTCTAGCAAGGCTCCTTCATACATTAAAGAAAACAACTACAGTTACCCTAACTCCAGGTGGTCAATTGTTGACTTATGTATTTAAAGTAAAAGATACCACACCACCAGCAGCCCCAACTGTAAATTCAGTTACAGCAGGCGCTACAGCGGTAACGGGTACAGCCGAAGCAGGCTCAACCGTAGAAGCAACTCTTCCAGGTGGGTCTAAAGTATCCGCGAAAGCCGACCAAGATGGAAGCTACAGTGTTCCAGTAAGTGCCTTGAAGGAAGGCGACACCGTATCTGTGACTGCGACAGATGACGCTGGGTAACAAGTCAACACCGACATCAGTAACGGTACCAGATACACGGGCCCCAGCAGCCCCAACTGTGAACCCAGTTAAGGCAGGTGCTACAGCCATCACAGGTACAGCCGAAGCAGGTTCGACAGTAGAAGTAACCCTTCAAGATGGCACTAAAGCTAAACAGCAACAGCTGACAAAGATGCAACTTCAGCGTTCCAGTTAGGCGGATTGGAAGAAGGTCAAACAGTCTCTGTCACAGCGAAAGACGCTTCAAACAATACATCAACTCCAACTACAGCAACAGTAGCGAAAGCTGATGATAAGACAGCTCCAGATGCACCAGTTTGTGAACCCAGTTAAGGCAGGTGATACTGCAGTTACAGGTACAGCCGAAGCAGGTTCAACAGTTGAAGCAACACTTCCAGATGGCACTGAAAGCAACAGCAACAGCGACAAAGATGGTAACTTCAGCGTTCCAGTTAGCGGATTGGAAGAAGGTCAAACAGTCTCGTCACAGCGAAAGACGCTTCAAACAATACATCAACTCCAACTACAGCAACAGTAGCGAAAGCTGATGATAAGACAGCTCCAGATGCACCAGTTGTGAACCCAGTTAAGGCGGGTGATACTGCAGTTAGAGGTACAGCCGAAGCAGGATCAACTGTAGAAAGTGATACTTCCAGATGGCACTCAAAAGCACAGCAACAGCTGACAAAGATGGTAACTTCAGCGTTCCAGTTAGCGGATTGGAAGAAGGTCAAACAGTCTCTCGTCACAGCGAAGACGCTTTCCAAAACAATACATCAACTCCAACTACAGCAACAGTAGCGAAAGCTGATGATAAGACAGCTCCAGATGCACCAGTTAGAACCCAGTTAAGGCAGGTGATACTGCGAGTGAGCAGGTACAGCCGAAGCAGGATCAACTGTAGAAGTAACACTTCCAGATGGCACTAAAGCAACAGCAACAGCTGACAAAGATGGTAACTTCAGCGTTCCAGTTAGCGGATTGGAAGAAGGTCAAACAGTCTCTGTCACAGCGAAAGACGCTTCAAACAATACATCAACTCCAACTACAGCAACAGTAGCGAAAGCTGATGATAAGACAGCTCCAGATGCACCAGTTGTGAACCCAGTTAAGGCAGGTGATACTGCAGTTACAGGTACAGCCGAAGCAGGTTCAACAGTTGAAGTAACACTTCCAGATGGCACTAAAGCAACAGCAACAGCTGACAAAGATGGTAACTTCAGCGTTCCAGTTAGCGGATTGGAAGAAGGTCAAACAGTCTCTGTCACAGCGAAAGACGCTTTCAAACAATACATCAACTCCAACTACAGCAACAGTAGCGAAAGCTGATGATAAGACAGCTCCAGATGCACCAGTTGTGAACCCAGTTAAGGCAGGTGATACTGCAGTGACAGGTACAGCCGAAGCAGGTTCAACAGTTGAAGTAACACTTCCAGATGGCACTAAAGCAACAGCAACAGCTGACAAAGATGGTAACTTCAGCGTTCCAGTTAGCGGATTGGAAGAAGGTCAAACAGTCTCTGTCACAGCGAAAGACGCTTTTCAAACAATACATCAACCCAACTACAGCAACAGTAGCGAAAGCTGATGATAAGACAGCTCCAGATGCACCAGTTGTGAACCCAGTTAAGGCAGGTGATACTGCAGTTACAGGTACAGCCGAAGCAGGATCAACTGTAGAAGTAACACTTCCAGATGGCACTAAAGCAACAGCAACAGCTGACAAAGATGGTAACTTCAGCGTTCCAGTTAGCGGATTGGAAGAAGGTCAAACAGTCTCTGTCACAGCGAAAGACGCTTCAAACAATACATCAACTCCAACTACAGCAACAGTAGCGAAAGCTGATGATAAGACAGCTCCAGATGCACCAGTTGTGAACCCAGTTAAGGCAGGTGATACTGCAGTGACAGGTACAGCCGAAGCAGGTTCAACAGTTGAAGTAACACTTCCAGATGGCACTAAAGCAACAGCAACAGCTGACAAAGATGGTAACTTCAGCGTTCCAGTTAGCGGATTGGAAGAAGGTCAAACAGTCTCTGTCACAGCGAAAGACGCTTCAAACAATACATCAACTCCAACTACAGCAACAGTAGCGAAAGCTGATGATGAGACAGCTCCAGATGCACAGTTGTAGAACCCAGTTAAGGCAGGTGATACTGCAGTGACAGGTCACAGCCGAGCAGGATCAACTGTAGAAGTAACACTTCCAGATGGCACTAAAGCAACAGCAACAGCTGACAAAAGATGGTAACTTCAGCGTTCCAGTTAGCGGATTGGAAGAAGGTCAAACAGTCTCTGTCACAGCGAAAGACGCTCGAAACAATACATCAACTCAACTGCTGGCAACAGTAGCAGCTGATGATAAGACAGCTCAGATGCACCAGTTGTGAACCCAGTTAAGGCAGGTGATACTGCAGTGACAGGTACAGCCGAAGCAGGTTCAACAGTTGAAGTAACACTCCAGATGGCACTCAAAGCAACAGCAACAGCTGACAAAGATGGTAACTCAGCGTTCCAGTTAGCGGATTGGAAGAAGGTCAAACAGTCTCCTGTCACAGCGAAAGACGCTTCAAACAATACATCAACTCCAACTCACAGCAACAGTAGCGAAAGCTGATGATAAAGACAGCTCAGATGCACCAGTTGTGAACCCAGTTAAGGCAGGTGATACTGCAGTTACAGGTACAGCCGAAGCAGGTTCAACAGTTGAAGTAACACTTCCAGATGGCACTAAAGCAACAGCAACAGCTGACAAAGATGGTAACTTCAGCGTTCCAGTTAGCGCGGATTGGAAGAAGGTCAAACAGTCTCTCGTCACAGCGAAAAGACGCTTCAAACAATACACTCAACCCAACTACAGCAACAGTAGCGAAAGCTGATGATAAGACAGCTCCAGATGCACCAGTTGTGAACCCAGTTAAGGCAGGTGATACTGCAGTGACAGGTACAGCCGAAGCAGGTTCAACAGTTGAAGTAACACTTCCAGATGGCACTAAAGCAACAGCAACAGCTGACAAAGATGGTAACTTCAGCGTTCCAGTTAGCGGATTGGAAGAAGCGTCAAACAGTCTCTGTCACAGCGAAAGACGCTTTTCAAACAATACATCAACTCCAACTACAGCAACAGTAGCGAAAGCGATGATAAGACAGCTCCAGATGCACCAGTAGAACCCAGTTAAGGCAGGGTGATACTGCAGTTACAGGTACAGCCGAAGCAGGATCAACTGTAGAAGTAACACTTCAGATGGCACTAAAGCAACAGCAACAGCTGACAAAGATGGTAACTTCAGCGTTCCAGTTAGCGGATTGGAAGAAGGTCAAACAGTCTCTCGTCACAGCGAAAGACGCTTTTCAAACAATACATCAACTCCAACTACAGCAACAGTAGCGAAAGCTGATGATAAGACAGCTCAGATGCACCAGTTGTGAACCCAGTTAAGGCAGGTGATACTGCAGTTACAGGTACAGCCGAAGCAGGTTCAACAGTTGAAGTAACACTTCCAGATGGCACTAAAGCAACAGCAACAGCTGACAAAGATGGTAACTTCAGCGTTCCAGTTAGCGGATTGGAAGAAGGTCAAACAGTCTCTGTCACAGCGAAAAGACGCTTCAAACAATACATCAACTCCAACTACAGCAACAGTAGCGAAAGCTGATGATAAGACAGCTCCAGATGCACCAGTTGTGAACCCAGTTAAGGCAGGGTGATACTGCAGTTACAGGTACAGCCGAAGCAGGATCAACTGTAGAAGTAACACTTCCAGATGGCACTAAAGCAACAGCAACAGCTGACAAAGATGGCAACTTCAGCGTTCCAGTTAGCGCGGATTGGAAGAAGGTCAAACAGTCTCTGTCACAGCGAAAGACGCTTCAAACAATACATCAACTCCAACTACAGCAACAGTAGCGAAAGCTGATGATAAGACAGCTCCAGATGCACCAGTTGTGAACCCAGTTAAGGCAGGTGATACTGCAGTGACAGGTACAGCCGAAGCAGGATCAACTGTAGAAGTAACACTTCCAGATGGCACTAAAGCAACAGCAACAGCTGACAAAGATGGTAACTTCAGCGTTCCAGTTAGCGGATTGAAGAAGGTCAAACAGTCTCTGTCACAGCGAAAGACGCTTCAAACAATACATCAACTCCAACTACAGCAACAGTAGCGAAAGCTGATGATAAGACAGCTCCAGATGCACCAGTTGTAGAACCCAGTTAAGGCAGGTGATACTGCAGTTACAGGTACAGCCGAAGCAGGTTCAACAGTTGAAGTAACACTTCCAGATGGCACTAAAGCAACAGCAACAGCTGACAAAGATGGTAACTTCAGCGTTCCAGTTAGCGGATTGGAAGAAGGTCAAACAGTCTCTGTCACAGCGAAAGACGCTTCAAACAATACATCAACTCCAACTACAGCAACAGTAGCGAAAGCTGATGATAAGACAGCTCAGATGCACCAGTTGTGAACCCAGTTAAGGCAGGGTGATACTGCAGTGACAGGTACAGCCGAAGCAGGTTCAACAGTTGAGTAACACTTCCAGATGGCACTAAAGCAACAGCAACAGCTGACAAAGATGGTAACTTCAGCGTTCCAGTTAGCGGCGGATTGGAAGAAGGTCAAACAGTCTCTGTCACAGCGAAAGACGCTTTTCAAACAATACATCAACTCCAACTACAGCAACAGTAGCGAAAGCTGATGATAAGACAGCTCCAGCAGCCCCAGTTGTGAACCCAGTTAAAGCAGGTGACACAGCAGTAACAGGTACAGCTGAAGCAGGTTCAACCGTCAAAGTCACTCTTCCAAATGGTGATAAAGTATCAGCTAAAGCTGACCAAGATGGCAACTTCAGTGTTCCAGTAAGTGGCTTGGAAGAAGGTCAAACCGTCTCTGTGACAGCAAAAGATGCTTCAAACAACACATCAGCACCAACTACAGCAAACAGTGGCGAAAGCCGATGATGCCAAAGCACCAGATGCACCAAGTGTGAACCCAGTTAAAGCAGGAGATAAAGCAGTTACAGGTACAGCAGAAGCAGGTTCAACCGTAGAAGTCACTCTTCCAGATGGCACTAAAAGCAACCGCAACAGCTGACAAAGATGGCAGCTTCAGTGTTCCAGTAAGTGGCTTGGAAGAAGGTCAAACCGTCTCTGCTGTGACAGCAAAAAGATGCCTCAAACAACACATCAGCACCAACTACTACAGCAACAGTAGCGAAAGCCGATGATACCAGCACCAGATGCACCAAATTGTAGAACCCAGTTAAAGCAGGAGATAAAGTAGTTACAGGTACAGCAGAAGCAGGTTCAACCGTAGAAGTCACTCTTCCAGATGGCACTAAAGCAACCGCAACAGCTGCGACAAAGATGGCAACTTAGTGTTCCAGTAAGTGGCTTGGAAGAAGGTCAAACCGTCTCAGACAGCAAAGATGCTTTCAAACAACACATCAGCACCAACTACAGCAACAGTAGCGAAAGCTGATGATACCAAAGCACCAGACGCACCAGTCGTGAACCCAGTTAAAGCAGGAGATAAGCAGTTACAGGTACAGCAGAAGCAGGTTCAACCGTAGAAGTCACTCTTCCAGATGGCACTAAAGCAACCGCAACAGCTGACAAAGATGGCAACTTCAGTGTTCCAGTAAGGGCTTTGAAGAAGGTCAAACCGTTCCTCGTGACAGCGAAAAGAGTGCTTCAAACAACACATCAGCACCAACTGCACAGCAACAGATGGCGAAAGCCGATGATACCAAAGCACCAGACGCACTGCGGTGAACCCAGTTAAAGCTGGAGATAAAGCAGTTACAGGTACAGCAGAAGCAGGTTCAACCGTAGAAGTCACTCTTCCAGATGGCACTAAAGCAACGCAACAGCTGACAAAGATGGCAAGTTCAACATTCCAGTAGCTGGATTGAAGGCAGGCGACAAAGTTTCTGTAACAGCGACAGACGCAGCAGGTAACAAGTCAGGCGCAACAGACGCAACAGTAGCGCCAGCAGTCCCAGTTGTGAACGATGGTAGTGTCGCGAAGCAAACGGAGCTAAAGCACCAGCCCTTACTCAGTAGTAGATCCAAGCAACTCTGACAGATGCCGAAAAAGCTAAAGTAGCTGAAGAAGTTAAGAAAGCTAACCCCAACTGCGACAGATGTTAAGGTGAACAATGACGGATCAGTAGTTGTAACCTTTGCGGACGGATCAGTGGCAACAATTGCAGCTAATAAAAGTTTATTAGGAAGCAACTAAAGAGTCATCTGCTCAAAGCACCAGCTAAAGAAGCAGGAGCGAAAGAATTGCCAAACACTGGTACTAAACAATCTAACGCTTCACTTGGACTAGCACTTCTTGCAGCAGTGACAGGAGGACTCTTATCTCTAAAAAAACGTAAGGAAGAAGAGTAAACCATTACTCGGATAAAGCAAATCTTAGAATCTTGATTCTATGAGATTGCTAGAAAAGAAGCTGGGTAAAAACTCACTTCTAAATATAGAAAACAACGAGCATTTCCATAGTTGGAGATGCATCGTCTTTTCTATGTCATTGTTTATAATCAAAGTCTTTTATACCATTTGCCAAATCTATCAAGGCTTGAAGAAAAACATGAGACAAGATAGTAGCTATTCTGAGGTTATTGTCTTATTTTTAACACTTATTGATCTATAAAAGAGCATGAAAAAATTCACACCTTATTTGGTATTGAAATAAGGTATTATAGCAGAGTGAATCTAGAATAGTACATTACGACTGCTATAAATATTTCTAGAAATTAGTTTGACCTTTCCTAATCGAATTGTTCATACTTTATTTCAATTTACTATATAACTTAAGGAAAATAAAGTGCCACTGATGATATTGTGGTCTACTTGGAAAAAGCTTTTGAATTTAACCTAAAAATATGGTAGAATAACAATTATTAAAATTTGAAGGAGACATTTATGAAGACAAAAAAACACTAGCGCAAATTTGCTGGAATTTATTGGGACTATTGCAGGGGCTCGCTCTTGGCAATTTTTGCCAGTCGTAATATTAATGGTTGCATCTATTTTTGCGAATGAAGATTTTGCAGGAGTAATTTTAGCGATTATTTCATTGTTTTTACCTTAGTAAAATCGCAACTCTCATTCTTGGAATTCTCTCTCTAATCTACTATAAGGATGATAAGCGCATATCAATGGCGCCATCTATTTTGTTAATCGTAGGTTCTGTAGTAGGCTTGATTCCATTTTTAGGCTGGATTGGTGGCATCGTCATTGTCATCGGTGGTGCCCTTTTTTTAACAAGCTTGAAACAATTTCAAGTTCAAGAATAGCTGTTTATTGGGAGAAGGGGCGTTCACCTCTTCTCTTTTTAGTCGATTTTGACTAGCTTTTTTGTGAAAAATTGTGTAAAATAGAATAGATAAACGAGGGAAACCTCGGAAAAATAAAAGGAGAATCCATCAAATGGTAAAATTGGTTTTTGCTCGCCACGGTGAGTCTGAATGGAACAAAGCTAACCTTTTCACTGGTTGGGCTGATGTTGATTTGTCTGAAAAAGGTACACAACAAGCGATTGACGCTGGTAAATTGATCAAAGAAGCTGGTATCGAATTTGACCAAGCTTACACTTCAGTATTGAAACGTGCGATCAAAACAACTAACTTGGCTCTTGAAGCATCTGACCAATTGTGGGTTCCAGTTGAAAAATCATGGCGCTTGAACGAACGTCACTACGGTGGTTTGACTGGTAAAAACAAAGCTGAAGCTGCTGAACAATTTGGTGATGAGCAAGTTCACATCTGGCGTCGTTCATACGATGTATTGCCTCCAGCAATGCCTCATGATGATGAGTACTCAGCTCATACAGACCGTCGTTATGCTTCACTTGACGACTCAGTTATCCCAGATGCTGAAAACTTGAAAGTGACTTTGGAACGTGCTCTTCCATTCTGGGAAGATAAAATCGCTCCAGCTCTTAAAGATGGTAAAAACGTATTCGTAGGAGCACACGGTAACTCAATCCGTGCTCTTGTAAAACACATCAAACAATTGTCAGACGACGAAATCATGGATGTAGAAATCCCTAACTTCCCACCATTGGTATTCGAATTTCGACGAAAAAAATTGAACGTAGTTTCTGAATACTACCTTGGAAAATAAAAAATTGTAAGTTTAGGATTGATTTATATCGATTTCAAAAAAGTTACACAAATAATTCAAGCGAAGGATTTAGTTCTGTCTTGCACAGGGCTGAGTCCTTTTAGTTTGATTTTTATACTCTTCGAAAATCTCTTCAAACCACGTCAGCGTCGCCTTTACTGTATATGTAGGGATACTGACTACGTCAGTTCCATCTACAACCTCAAAACAGTGTTTTGAGCTAACTTCGTCAGTTCTATCCACAAACCTCAAAACGGTGTTTTGAGCAACCTGCAGCTAGCTTCCTAGTTTGCTCTTTGATTTTCATTGAGTATTTAAGTATAGTGGATTGAACCTAGAATAGTACGCTACGGATTCTAAAAACATTTATAGAAATTTCATTTGACTTTCCTAATTTCTTTGTTCATATCTTATTTTAATCCACTATAATAATCAATATTGTTTACAATCTTCATATCACACTCGGTTCAGAGGTTTAAACATTTTCTCATAGCCTTAGAACGAGATCACATTTCCAAAGCACTAAAGAAGGGAATCATCGTGTCCTTTTATTTATGAGTACTTGTTATTAAAAATTGATGATAAAAATCATGGTGCTATTTCCATCCTTGGTAGCTATGAGAGATAGTATACTCAGATTGGTCAATTTTTGAAAAGCCTCTGCTAACATGCCGTTCACTTGTTTTTGATTTGCTGAAGTAGAAAGGGTATAAGTGCTCATTCATTATTAAAAGTCATATAATGCTGACCAGCAGCCAAGAAAAATCTAACATTTAGGGTGCAGGTCATTCCTGTTTTTACCAGCAAACTCTCCTCCAGTATCTGTAAGAATGATAGGAAAGAGATAGATGAAGTGTAGATTATCTGTGAGATTCATTTTTGAAAATTAGTAAAAATGGTATAATGAATGGAAAAGATTCTGGCTGAAAGTGAATTGGACTTTTCAGAAAAAGAGAGCTTTTAAAAGCTCTACAAACAGTTGAAGTGACTATTCGGAGGAAAAATGAATACTATTAAATTAACAACACTTGGGGTGTACGTGAAAACGGTAAAAACATGTACATCGCAGAAATTAACGACTCGATTTTTGTATTAGATGCAGAGTTTGAAATATCCTGAAAAATGAACAGTTGGGTGTCGATGTCGTTATTCCCAACATGGACTATCTGTTTGAAAAATAGCGACTCGTATTAGCTGGGGTTTTTCTTAACACACGGGCATGGATGGATTGGCGCCCTCCCTTATCTCTTGGCAGAAGCTAAGGTTCCTGTATTTGGCTCAGAGCTGACCATTGAACTTGGCAAGCTTTTTGTTAAAGGAAATGACAGTGTCAAGAAATTTGATGATTTCCATGTGATTGATGAAAATACAGAGATTGATTTTGGTGGACTGATTGTGTCCTTCTTCCGTACAACCCACTCTATTCCAGAAAGTTTGGGTGTGGTCTTGAAAACATCTGAAGGAAACATCGTCTATACAGGGGGATTTCAAGTTTGACCAAACAGCTAGTGAATCTTACGCCACTGACTTTTGGGCGTTTGGCAGAGATTGGTCGTGAAGGGGTCTTGGCTTTGCTTAGTGACTCAGCAAATGCAGATAGCAATATCCAGTAGCTAGTGAAAATGAAGTTGGTGTAGAAATCACGCAAACCATTTCTGACTGGGATGGACGTATCATCGTTGCTGCAGTTGCAAGTAACCTTTCTCGTATCCAGCAAGTTTTGATGCAGCTGCGGGAGACAGGCGCCGTGTTGTCTTGACAGGATTTGATATTGAAAATATCGTCCGTACAGCGATTCGCTTGAAAAAAATTATCTCTAGTCAGTGAAAATCTTTTGATTAAGCCAAAAGATATGTCTCGTTTTTGAAGATCACGAATTAATTATCCTTGAAACTGGACGCATGGGTGAACCCATTAACGGCTACGCAAAATGTCTATCGGTCGTCACCGTTATGTTGAAATCAAAAGAAGGTGACCTAGTTTTATATCGTTACAACACCATCAATCGCCAAGGAAGCGGTTATGGCACGTGTAGAAAATATGGTCTACCAAGCAGGTGGAGTTGTCAAGCCAATTACTCATAGCTTGCGTGTGTCAGGACATGGGGAATGCGCGTGATTTGCAATTGATGATCAATCTCTTGCAACCTAAATATCTCTTCCCGATCCAAGGAGAATACCGTGAGTTGGATGCCCATGCTAAGGCGGCTATGGCAGTTGGTATGTCGGAACGGATTTTTCATCCCCAAAAGGGAACAACCATGTCTTATGAGCATGGGAGACTTTTGTTCCATCTGGTGCAGTGACAGCAGGCGATGTCTTGATTGATGGGAATGCCATTGGGGATGTTGGGAATGTCGTTCTTCGTGACCGTAAGGTCTTGTCAGAAGATGGGATTTTCATCGTGGCGATTACTGTTAACCGTCGTGAGAAAAATCATTGCTAGAGCTCGAGTGCACACGCGTGGATTTGTCTATCTCAAGAAGAGTCGTGATATCTTGCGTGAAAGTACAGAGCTAGTCAATCAAACAGTAGAAGACTATCTACAAGGTGAAGAGTTTGATTGGGCAGAACTCAAAGGTAAGGTACGTGATCATTTGTCCAAGTTCCTCTTTGACCAAACCAAGCGTCGTCCAGCTATCTTACCAGTAGTCATGGAAGCAAAATAAGGATCAAATAGCAGTAGAGAAAGTCGAGTTTCGGCTTTTTCTTATCTTAAATGAATAAGGAGCAAGTTATGGCAGTAATGAAGATTGAGTATTACTCAGAAGTTTTAGATATGGAGTGGGGAGTGAATGTTCTCTACCCAGATGCGTCTCGGGTTGAGGAGCCAGATTCTACGGATATTCCTGTCCTCTATCTCTTACATGGGATGTCAGGAAATCATAATAGCTGGCTCAAACGGACCAATGTAGAGCGCTTGGTGCGAGGGACTAATCTAATTGTTGTCATGCCAAATACAAGTAATGGCTGGTACACAGATACTCAGTATGGCTATAACTATCTATACAGCTTTAGCAGAAGAACTGCCTAAAGTGCTCAAACGCTTCTTCCCTAATATGTCTCAGCAAGCGTGAAAAAGACTTTATTGCTGGTCTATCAATGGGAGGCTACGGTTCCTTCAAATTGGCCCTCATCAACCAACCGTTTCTCATATGCAGCTAGTCTTTCTGGTGCTCTCAGTTTCGAAGAGTTTTCTCCAGAAAGTCAAAATCTTGGGTCGCTTGCTTACTGGCGAGGTGTTTTTGGCAAGCTTGATAACTGGGAAACTAGTCCTTATTCGCTTGAAAGCCTTGCTAAAAGTCAGACAAGAAGACCAAACTCTGGGCTTGGTGTGGCGAGCAAGATTTCTGTATGCTGCCAATAACCTAGCGGTTAAGAACCTCAAAAAGGCTTGGTTTTGATGTGACCTATAGCCATAGTGCAGGAACTCATGAATGGTATTATTGGGAAAAACAATTGGAACGGTTTTTTTGGCTACACTGCCGATTGATTTTTGTTTTGGAAGAACGCTTGTCTTAGTTTTTAGTTTTCTTTCAGCTTACTAAAGTAAAATAGGAATCTATCTTTTAGAATGGGAAATCCATGGTTTAAAGGTGGATTCTTATTTTTTTAGAAAGGCGGGAAATCATGTTCTGGATTATTCGTGTTCTATGTCGATTGTTACTAGGGATTTGGCGCATGTTCTGGCGCCTTGTGTGGACTCTTGTAGTCTTAATTCTCATTGCATTAGAATTCTCTGGTATGTGACGGGAGATTTATCTGGTGTCTTCAATCAAGCGGGGACAACTAGTTCAAGTTGGTCAAGCAGGGTTGGCATCAATGGCAAGAAACTGGTAAGTTGCAAGGCTTTGTCTCAGACTGATCATCACCAAGATTCAGGAGTAAAATGGCCCCAAGCGCAGGCGACAATTTATATTGATCCTCGAATGGACGCAACCTTTCAAAAGGCTTACGTTGAGGCTATTACCAATTGGAATCAGACTGGTGCTTTTAATTTTGTAGTTGTGACAGAACCTGACCAAGCAACTATTTTTGCGACTGAAATGAATGATGGTTCCACATCTGTTGCCGGTGAGGGCGGAGAGTCAGACAAATCTCCTTACTAAAACAATTTACTTCAGTAACAGTTCGTTTGAATCATTATTATCTATCCAATCCAAACTATGGCTATACCTATGATCGTATCTTGCATACAGCAGAGCATGAGCTAGGACATGCTATTGGCTTGGAACATACTAATGAAGTGTCAGTCATGCAGCCAGCAGGTTCTTATTATGGTATTCAGGCTCAAGATGTTCAAGCAGTTCAAGAACTATATGAGTCTGGAGAATAGGTGATTTTCAAACGAAAAATAGAGCTCCCTGATGTAAGCAATGAGGGGAGCTTTTTGCTATAATGGAACTATGAATAACTTGATTAAATCAAAACTGGAGCTCTTGCCGACCAGCCCTGGTTGTTACATTCACAAGGATAAAAACGGCACGATCATCTATGTAGGAAAGGCTAAAAATCTGCGCAATCGTGCGATCATATTTCCGTGGGAGCCATGATACCAAAACAGAAGCCTTGGTGTCTGAAATTGTAGATTTTGAGTTTATTGTCACGGAGTCTAATATTGAGGCTCTCCTTCTGGAAATCAACCTGATTAAGGAAAACAAGCCCAATACAATATTATGCTCAAGGACGATAAGTCCTATCCTTTCATCAAAATTACCAATGAGCGCTATCCTCGCCTGATTATCACTCGTCAGGTCAAGAAAGACGGTGGTCTTTATTTTGGTCCCTATCCTGATGTGGGGGCGGCCAATGAAATCAAGCGACTTCTGGATCGGATTTTTCCTTTTCGTAAGTGTACTAATCCACCGTCTAAGGTCTGTTTTTATTACCATATCGGCCAGTGCGTGGCTCACACCATTTGTAAGAAAGACGAGGCTTATTTCAAAGCCATGGCTCAAGAAGTCTCTGATTTTCTAAAGGGGCAGGATGATAAAATCATCGATGACCTCAAGGAAAAGATGAATGTGGCAGCTCAGAGTATGGAATTTGAACGTGCAGCTGAATATCGAGATCTGATTCAGGCCATTGGAACCCTTCGGACCAAGCAACGAGTTATGGCCAAGGATCTCCAAAATCGCGATGTCTTTGGCTATTATGTAGATAAAGGGTTGGATGTGCGTTCAGGTTTTTCTTTGTCCGTCAAGGTAAGCTCATTGAGCGTGATGTCAACCTTTTTCCTTACTACAATGATCCAGATGAAGATTTCTGACTTATGTTGGGCAGTTTTATCAAGAAAAATCTCACCTGGTTCCTAATGAGGTGCTGATTCCGAAGGATATCGATGAAGAAGCCGTTAAAGCCTTGGTGGATACTAAGATTCTCAAGCCCCAGCGTGGAGAAAAAAACAGCTGGTCAATCTGGCTATCAAAAATGCGCGTGTAAGCTTGGAGCAAAAATTTAACCTACTAGAAAAATCAGTTGAGAAGACACAAGGGGCTATTGAAAATCTAGGGGCGCTTGCTACAAATTCCAACCCCAGTCCGTATCGAGTCCTTTGACAATTCCAATATCATGGGGACTAGTCCAGTTTCTGCCATGGTTGTTTTTGTCAATGGGAAACCGAGCAAGAAGGATTACCGCAAGTACAAGATAAAAACAGTTGTAGGGTCAGGATGACTATGCGAGTATGCGAGAGGTTATCCGCAGACGCTATGGTCGAGTTCAACGTGATGCTTTTAACTCCGCCAGATTTGATTGTGATTGATGGTGGTCAAGGTCAGGTTAATATCGCTAAGCAGGTTATTCAAGAAGAGTTGGGGTTAGATATTCCCATTGCAGGTTTGCAAAAAGAATGATAAGCACCAGACCCATGAATTGCTCTTTGGAGATCCGCTTGAGGTGGTGGAGTTATCTCGTAATTCTCAGGAATTTTTCCTCCTGCAACGCATACAGGATGAGGTCCATCGCTTTGCCATCACCTTCCACCGTCAACTGCGCTCTAAAAATTCCTTCTCCTCTCAATTGGATGGAATTGAAGGCTTGGGTCCAAAAACGCAAGCAGAATTTGATGAAATATTTCAAATCTCTGACAAAAATCAAGGAAGCCAGCGTGGATGAGATTGTCGCAGTTGGTATACCAAGAGCAGTAGCAGAGACTGTTCAGAGGAAGTTGAATCCGCAGGAAGAAGTGGAGTTGGCTCAAGTTGCGGAAGAACAAGTAAATTACCAAACAGAAGGAAAATCATGAACCATAAAAATCGCAATTTTATCAGATATTCATGGCAATATAACGGCGCTAGAAGCAGTGATTACAGAATCTTCAGCAGATTTATATAGTTAACATATAAATAAAAGGCCGTAAAAACGGTCTTTTGTGGTATAATTATGATTAAACTAAGGTTTAGAGGTGAAAAATGATTCCGATAAAAAAAGAGCAATTCTAAACAAGTATATGAATTTTGTCGTGATATTTATGAGAAATTACTAGAAAAAGACGAATTAGATATGTTAATTTTTAGAATTTTTGGATCTCACAATGGATTGGAAGACTATTTTTACACAACAAGATAGAGCCTTTTCTAAAATTTATGATGGCGGACTACTCTACCTTACTAAACGTAAAGGATAGATAGCTCATCTGATGTTGAATGGGTTTTTAAAAATACATGTGGAGAAATTTTCTGATTTGGTTAATCAAATTTATAGTCATTTAAAAACGATTTTATAGAAAAGTGTGATGAGGAAATTAAGCAGTTAAAAATAGGGCATATTAGAGGAGTAAGTACTAGTATTAATCTGAAAAAGAATATTATCATATGAGATTGATGATAATCTAGATAAAAATTCGAAAAAGAAAAAAATTTGACTGATAATATACGGATTATTGTTGATAGAACAAAGAATACAAGAGAATTTATCGACTTGATTAAGAAGAATTTAAAATCTGAATTCGTAAAGGACTTTGAAGATATATTTCGGATAAAATGGATATTTTGGTTGAAATGATGAGCTCAAAAATCGTTTAATGATTTGGTGCAAAGCTACAAGTTTGATGGAATTCATACTAAAAAAATCTCATACAAAAATTGAAGGATTATATTGTTGAACGATACAAAAGAAAAGTTGGAATCCCATTATAATAAAATAGACAAAAAGAGTTAGTTCGCATAACTGGTGTCACAGTTTGTCCATATTGTAATCGTAATTTTATTAATGTGACGGAAGAAGCAAATACGAGCCAACTGGACTCATTTTTCCCTAAGAATGAATATCCTCTATTGGCTTTATGTTTTACAATCTAATTCCTTCTTGTTATGGTTGTAATAATAAAAAGAGTACGAGTAAATTTTATATCTCTCCCTATGACGAAAAGTATAACTGATATTGATGAATTGTTGAAATTTTCTTTGAATATAAAGTCTGCAGATTTTATTAATAATTCAGAAAGTATTGATATTATAATCAAGGATGACATATCGGAAGAGGAGTTAAAACAATTAGAAAGCAAGGATAAATTAAGTGTTAGACAGAAATTATTGAAGGACAAATATGTGATTGATACAAGAAGTCTATATAAACTACACACAGATGTTGTCCAAGAATTATTGTGGAAGCTAGGAAGTTTATAGTAATAGTTATAAAATTAAGTTAGAAGAAATTTTAGCTACGTCCGATAAAAAGTTTTCAAAATATGAAATAGATAGAATGATAGTTGGTTATTACACGGACAAAGAAAATTATGGGAAAAAGACCACTCTCGAAGATGGTTGCAGATATTGGTAGAGAAATAGGATTGATAGGAGAAAAGTAATGGCATTGATTGCTTTGGTGATTAAAAAGATATAATGAACTTTTTAAAGAAGAGGTTTTTAATTTTTCATGACGAATATAAAGTTGATTTTAACTTTGAAACGAATGAATTAAGAATTGATAAAAATCAGACTATATTGAAAACTTTTATGGAGAGTCTATTTATAATATTTTCACCGGTAGTTGGGATAAATGGTGTGGGAAAAAGCACTATTTTAAATCTGATAGGCTATTATTATAGTGCGGAAGATCAAAACAAAGATATAAAATCAATTTTTTTCCATGTGTATTTAGATACTAATAGAAAATTTTTATCTAAGAGATGAAAAATTACGATTTATCGTTAATCACTATAAAAAGGTATAGCAACAGATAAAGTTGATATAAGTGGATATTATGGTTCTCAAAAAGAATGATAATCTGATTTATATCATGAACGAAGATAGACGTCCAAGCGGAAGCTACGGAGGTTCATCATTATTAGACGTTCACTTAGCAGAATCTTATAGATGGTATATTTTTGAATGGTAGTTTTCGAAGCTTATGAAGTATTATATTCTCAAAGCTTAGTTTCTTCGTCATATAAATTTAGTTTTTGGAGTTAGTAATTATAGTATTCCAGAAAAAAATATTTGAACGATTGGGAAGAGAGAGAATTTTTTCCTGTCTCGTTTTGAAAAATAATTGTAAAGATCTGTGAAGATTTTTAAGTGTTGTTTAAGAGATGGAGAAATTGAAAGATATTTTATAGATGGCAATTATCTGCACCTATTTGATAAAATAAAAAGAAAAGAAATAGAAGAAAAGAAAGATTTTATAGATTCATTAGTCAATTTTTCTAAATTATTCTAGAACAATTTATTCACAAGTACAAGATAAAAGAATACAGTGATGGTACGAAAAGTCGGATAGTTGAGATTGGATATGGAGAAAAATTTTTGATAATCGAATCGAATTTGAAAAACTATATCTAGACTATGAAAAATTAGAAAAAGAATGCATTAGATTTGAAGTACTATGATTTTAGAGCAATAGATGAATTTTATTATAATATGTCTACTGGTGAAGCAAATATATTAAAAAGTTATGAGTTATGTAAAGTGGTTACAAATGAATTCCTCTCTCAAGGGACATGTCAATTAGTAGTGGATGAATTAGAATCGGGTATGCACCTCGAATGGTCTAGAAGCTTAATAAACTTTTTAGTCAACTATATAAATAAAATCAACAAAATAGGAGGAATGAACTTCCAACTCATCTTCACAACCCACTCCCCTTATATGCTTTCGGATATTAAACCAGGAAATGTGATTATGATTGAAAAAGAATCAAGAAACGGGATGTTCAGAAGGAAAAGTTTTGCAAAATACTTTCGCTAAGAATATACAAGAAATCATGAAGGAAAATTTGATTGATAATATTTATGGTGATTTTTGCTTTAGCGAAGATTAATTCTATGATTGAAAGACTTAATGGGGAAGAGGAGCAGGAAGGAAATGAAGAAGAACTATTAAAAGAAATTCATTTAATCAGCGAGCCTATTCTTCGTAATAAATTATTAGATATGTATGATAAGAAATACAATACCTCAGAATTTAATATTGAAAAAACAACTACAGAAGTTGAATCTAAATGAGGAACAACGCCAGCAAGTCAGAGAAAATGGTTAAAAAACAAATAATAGGACAGTTGATACGGAAATTTGATATGAATTTTTAAAAATGTTGGAGTGATTAAAGTAGATAACTAAAAATTAGAACGGAGTATTATCTTCTAAGATATATGCTCTTCCATATTTACTCAGCTTTTTGTTTGAATAGAGAAATACATATTTGTGTGGTTTATTTTAAAGGATGTAATGAGTATGTTTTTGGTCTCTGAGATTGCTACAATACTTAAACTAGCTCAGGTAGCAGAGTCGCCTGCTGAATACAAGTGATAAAGCAACAAGGAAAGGTTTTTGCTTTAGCGAGTGCAAGCTAGTCGGATTTGTGGTAAAATAGATAAGATATGACTAAAGAATTTCATCATGTAACGGTCATGCTCCATGAAACCATTGATATGCTTGATGTGAAACCTGATGGTATTTACGTTGATGCGACCTTGGGTGGAGCAGGCCATAGCGAGTATTTATTAAGTAAACTAAGTGAAAAGGGGCACCTCTATGCCTTTGACCAGGACCAGAATGCTATTGATAATGCGCAAAAACGTCTGGCATCTTATATCGAAAAAGGAATGGTCACCTTCATCAAGGACAACTTCCGTCATTTGCAGGCACGTTTGCAGGAAGCAGGTGTAGAAGAGATTGATGGCATTTGTTATGACTTGGGAGTTTCTAGCCCGCAGTTGGATCAGCGTGAGCGTGGCTTTTCTTATAAAAAGGATGCGCCACTCGATATGCGAATGAACCAAGAAGCTAGCTTGACGGCTTATGAGGTTGTCAATCATTATGACTATCATGATTTGGTACGAATCTTTTTCAAATATGGAGAAGATAAGTTTTCCAAGCAGATCGCTCGAAAGATTGAACAGGCGCGTGAGCTTAAACCGATTGAGACTACGACAGAATTGGCCGAGATTATCAAGTCTGCTAAACCTGCCAAGGAACTCAAGAAAAAAGGTCATCCGGCCAAGCAAATTTTTCAAGCTATCCGTATTGAAGTCAATGATGAACTTGGGGCTGCAGATGAGTCCATCCAACAAGCTATGGAATTACTAGCAGTGGACGGAAGAATCTCTGTCATTACCTTTCATTCACTGGAAGATCGTTTGACCAAGCAATTGTTCAAGGAAGCTTCAACAGTAGAAGTGCCAAAAGGCTTACCTTTCATCCCAGATGATCTTAAGCCCAAGATGGAATTAGTCTCTCGCAAACCGATTCTACCAAGCAAGGAGGAGTTGGAGGCCAATAATCGTTCCCACTCAGCCAAGTTACGAGTAGCTCGAAAAATTCATAAGTAAGGGGATAAAATGGTAGAAAAAAGAGAAACAACGAGCCAATTACTGCAAGATCGTATCAAGAGATTTTCACGTGTTGAGAAGGCCTTTTACCTTTCGATTGCCATTACAGCCCTTGTCTTAGCCATCAGTGTGGTCTATATGCAAACCAAGCTCCTGCAAGTTCAAAGTGATTTGACAACTGTCAACAGACAGATTGAGGAGAAAAAGACGGAGCTGGACGACGCTAAGCAAGAAGTCAATGAATTGATTCGCTCAGAACGTTTGGCGGGTGTCGCGGATTCGCAAGACTTGCAATTAAACAATGGAAATATCCGATCGGCGGAGTAATATATGAAAACATGGAAAGAAAAAATAGTACACTTTGCCATTAAGAATCGCAGAACTCCTCTAGAAAACCGCAGACGAGTTGGGAAAAGCCTTAGTCTCTTGGCTGTCATTCTCTTTGCTGTTTTTTTGGTTAACTTTGCGGTGATTATTGGTACGGGAAAGAAGTTTGGTGTTGACCTGGTCAAAGAAGCATATAAGGTTCATCAAACAACTCGAACAGTCCCTGCTAAGAGGGGAACCATTTATGATCGTAATGGAACTCCGATTGCAGAAGATGCAACCTCCTACAATGTTTATGCGGTCATTGATAAGGATTATAAGTCTGCGAATGGAGATATTCTATATGTTGAGGAATCTCAGTACAATAAGGTAGCCGAAATTTTTCCATAAGTACTTGGATATGGAGGAGACCCTATGTCAAAGATCAACTCTCTCAACCAAGTCTCAAACAGGTTTCCTTTGGTGCTAAAAGGAAATGGGATTACCTACGCTAATATGATGTCCATTAAAACAGGACTCTAGAAGCTGCGAAGGTTGAGGGTGTTAATTTTACCACTAGTCCCAATCGAAGTTATCCAAATGGGAAATTTGCTTCATCCTTCATTGGTCTAGCCCAGCTCCATGAAAATGAAGATGGTTCAAAGAGTCTTATTGGAACATCTGGTATTGAAAGCTCCTTGAATAGCTTGTTAGCAGGGACAGATGGTATTATTACCTATGAAAAAAAGACCGTCTAGGTAATATCGTTCCTGGTACAGAACAAGTCACCCAACAGACCGTAAACGGGAAAAGACGTCTATACGACCCTATCTAGTCCTTTGCAGTCCTTTATGGAAAGTCAAATGGATGCCTTTCAAGAAAAAGTGAAAAGGCAAGTACATGACCGCGACCTTGGTTAGTGCTAAAGACCGGTGAAATTCTCGCTACAACTCAAAGACCTACCTTTTGATGCAGATACCAAAGAAGGAATCACTAGAGGACTTTTGTTTGGCGTGATATCCTTTATCAAAGTAACTATGAACCAGGTTCAACCATGAAGGTAATGACCTCTAGCTGCGGCTATTGACACAAAACCTTCCCTGGAGGAGAGTATCTTTAATAGTAGTGAATTCAAAAATAGCTGATGCTACCATCAAGGACTGGGATGTTAAATGAAGGGTTTGACGAGTGGTGGGAATGATGACTTACTTACAAGGTTTTGCCCACTCTAGTAATGTCGGAATGACTCTTGTTAGAACAAAAAGATGGGAGATGCTACTTGGTTGGATTACCTCAAACCGTTTCAAAGTTCGGAGTTCCAACTCGTTTTGGGTATGACTGATGAATATGCTGGACAACTTCCTGATGATAACATTGTCAATATTGCCATGAGTTCATTTTGGTCAAGGGATTTCTGTTACTCAAAGCGCAAATGCTCAGAGCTTTTACAGCTATTGCTAATGATGGAGTTATGCTAGAGCCTAAAGTTTATCAGTGCTCTTTATGATCCCGAAATGATCAGACCGTCCGTAAAGTCGCAAAAAGAAAGTTGTAGGGAAAATCCTGTCTCTAAAGAAGCGGCAAGCTTGACTCGAGATCATATGGTTATGGTTGGGACGGATCCCTATTTATGGAACAATGTACAATCATAGTACTGGGTAAAAGGAACAGTCAATGTTCCGGGCTATAATGTAGCCTTGAAATCCGGGACTGCCCAGATTGCTGATGAGCAAAATGGAGGATACTTAGTTGGGGAAACCAATCATATCTTTTCTGTAGTAACCATGCATCCTTCTGAAAAATCCTGATTTTATCTCTCTATGTGACAGTTCAACAACCAGAACATTATTCTCAGGATTCAGCTTGGAGAGATTTGCTAAACCCTATCTTGGAGAGAGCTTCAGCCATGAAAGAATCGCTCAATCTTCAATCTACAGCTAAGAATTTGGACCAAGTGACAACTACAACTAGTTATGCAATGCCTAGACATGAAGGACTATAGTCCTGGAGATTTGGCTGAAGAACTACGTCGTAACCTTGTTCAACCAATTGTTATCGGTTCAGGGAACAAAAAAATCAAAGAAAGCTCTGTAGCAGAAGGAACAAATCTGGATGCTAATCGAGCAAATCTTACTCCTTTCTAGATAAGGTAGAAGAGATGCCTGACTTATATGGTTGGTCTAAGAAAAATGTTGAAACCCTTTGCCAAATGGTTGAATCTTTGAAGTTGAGTTTGAAGGGTACAGGAGAAACTGTTGTAAAAAAGCAAAGTGTTCGTTCTAATACAGCTTTTAAAAGATTTACAGAAAAATAAAAATAACATTAGGAGATTAGAATGCTTTATTTCTATCTTTGCTGGAGTGATTGCCTTTATTCTAACAGTCATAGGAATTCCAGCCTTTATCCGTTTTTACCATAAAAGCACAGATTACCGGTCAACAGATGCATGAGGATGTCAAACAACACCAAGCAAAAGCTGGGACACCAACAATGGGAGGACTCGTCTTTCTCCTAGCAGGAGTTTTCGTTAGTCTGGTCCTTGCTCTCGTGACTAATCAATTAACCAATAATGTCGGAATGATCCTCTTCATCCTGGTCTTATATGGTTTGGTCGGTTTCTTGGATGATTTCCTCAAGGTTTTCCGTAAAATCAATGAAGGACTTAATCCTAAACAAAAACTCTTGCTCCAGTTAGTCGGAGGAGTGATCTTCTATTTCTTCTATGAAAGAGGAGGAGATATCTTAAATGTATTTGGGTATCCCTTGCATTTAGGAGTTCTGTATATTCTCTTTGCCCTCTTCTGGTTAGTTGGTTTTTCAAATGCAGTTAATCTGACTGACGGAATCGATGGCTTGGCAAGTATTTCTGTGGTGATTAGCCTATCTGCCTATGGAGTTATTGCCTATGTGCAAAATCAGCTCGATATCTTACTAGTGATTGTAGCTATGATTGGTGGTCTTCTTGGCTTCTTTGTCTTTAACCACAAGCCTGCTAAAGTTTTCATGGGAGATGTAGGTAGCCTAGCCCTTGGAGGGATGTTAGCGGCTATTTCCATGGCACTGCACCAAGAATGGACGCTGCTTTTGATTGGTCTAGTGTATGTTTTTGAAACAACATCTGTTATGATGCAAGTCACCTACTTTAAGTTGACTGGAGGAAAACGTATCTTCCGTATGACACCAGTTCACCACCATTTTGAGTTGGGGGGCTTTTCTGGGAAAGGCCAAGCTTGGAGTGAGTGGAAGGTCGACTTCTTCTTCTGGGGAGTGGGCTTGCTCGCTAGTCTCTTGACTTTAGTTTTCATGTATTTGTTCTAAAAAGAGAATGTGGAATCATCAGATAGAGAAGGATTAAGTTCCTTCTCTTTTCTATTTCCATCAGTTTATTGCATCCCCTCCTCAAAAATAGGTAAAATTATGATAAAATGGAAAAAAAGAAAGATGAAATGATGAGTTATTTTAAAAAAAGTATAGATTTGACAAATCCAAGTTTAAGTTAGGGATGCGAACTTTCAAAACAGGGATCGCTGTTTTTTTAGTTCTCATGATTTTTGGTTTTTGGTTGGAAAGGACTTCAGATTGGAGCCTTGACTGCAGTTTTTAGTTTAAGAGAAGACTTTGATAAGAGTGTTCATTTTGGGTACTTCTCGTATTCTCGGAAATAGTATCGGTGGTTTTTATGCCCTGATTTTCTTTCTCTTAAATAATCTTTTTTTCACGGCGCCTTTCTGGGTAACCCTCCTTGTTGTTCCAATTTGCACCATGTTAACCATTATGACAAATGTTGCTATGAACAATAAAGCAGGTGTTATCGGTGGAGTTGCGGCTATGTTGATTATTACCTTATCAATTCCAAATGGTGAGACAGTTTTGTACGTGTTTGCTCGAGTTTTTGAAACATTTTATGGGTGTTTTTTTGTAGCAATTCTTGTAAATTACGATATTGATCGTTTACGGAGCATTTTTACTGAAAAACAAAAATAATGTCACAAGATATAACATTATTGATTGACGATTGAATTTTTTTAGACTATAATAGACAGAAAGAAGGAAGTGTACATGAAGGAAAAAAAGAATTTCGTCGCAATATGGCAGTTTTTCCTATTGGTAGTGTTATGAAGCTGACCGATCTTTCGGCGCGCCAAATTCGTTACTATGAAGACCAGGAATTGATTAAGCCTGATCGTAACGAGGGCAATCGCCGTATGTATTCTTTGAATGACATGGATCGATTGCTTGAGATTAAAGATTATATCTCTGAAGGTCTGAACATTGCTGCCATCAAGAAAAAAATATGCTGAACGTGAGGCGAAAGTCTAAAAAAACCAGTGAGTCAAACTGAAGTACGTAGAGCGCTTCGGAATGAAGTTCTCCAGCAAAGTCGCTTTCGCTTCTCAACAATCACCTTTTTGGTCGCGGTTAGGCAACCGCAAGTCGTCATATATAAGGAGAAAAACCATGCCAATCACAGCTGCAGATATTCGTCGTGAAGTTAAGGAAAAAAATGTAACCTTTATCCGTCTCATGTTTTCAGATATTTTGGGAACTATGAAAAACGTCGAAATTCCTGCTACAGATGAACAACTAGACAAGGTCTTGTCAAACAAGGCTATGTTTGATGGATCTTCTATTGAAGGGTTTGTTCGTATCAACGAATCAGATATGTACCTATACCCTGACTTGGACACTTGGACAGTCTTTCCTTGGGGAGATGAGAACGGTAGTGTCGCAGGATTGATCTGTGATGTCTATACAACAGAAGGGGAACCATTTGCGGGAGATCCTCGTGGAAACCTCAAACGTGCTCTTCGTCACATGGAAGAAGTTGGATTCAAATCTTTCAACCTTGGACCAGAGCCAGAATTCTTCCTATTTAAGCTTGATGAAAATGGAGATCCCAACTCTTGAGGTAAATGACAAGGGTGGTTACTTTGATTTGGCACCTACTGACCTTGCTGACAACACTCGTCGTGAGATTGTCAATGTCTTGACCAAAAATGGGATTTGAAGTTGAAGCAAGTCACCACGAAGTTGCTGTAGGTCAACATGAGATTGACTTTAAGTACGATGAAGTTCTTCGTGCTTGTGATAAGATTCAAATCTTTAAACTCGTTGTAAAAAAACAATTGCGCGTAAACATGGTTTGTATGCAACCTTTATGGCTAAAACCAAAATTTGGTATCGCTGGTTCAGGTATGCACTGTAATATGTCCTTTGTTTCGATGCGGAAGGAAACAATGCCTTCTTTGATCCAAATGATCCAAAAAGGGCATGCAGTTGTCAGAAACTGCTTACTACTTCCTTGGTGGTTTGATCAAACATGCCTACAACTATACAGCTATCATGAACCCAACTGTTAACTCATACAAACGTTTGGTTCCAGGCTACGAAGCCCCTGTTTACATTGCTTGGGCTGGTCGCAACCGTTCACCACTTGTCCGCGTACCAGCTTCACGCGGAATGGGAACACGTTTGGAGTTGCGCTCAGTGGACCCAATGGCAAACCCTTATATTGCTATGGCTGTTCTTTTGGAAGTTGGTTTGAACGGTATCGAAAATAAAATCGAAGCACCAGCACCAATCGAAGAAAACATCTACATTATGACTGCTGAAGAGCGTAAAGAGGCTGGCATCACAGACCTTCCATCAACGCTTCACAATGCTTTGAAAGCTTTGACAGAAGACGAAGTGGTTAAAGCAGCTCTAGGTGAGCACATCTATACTAGCTTCCTTGAAGCCAAACGCATCGAGTGGGCAAGCTATGCAACTTTTGTCTCACAATGGGAAATTGATAACTACCTAGATCTTTACTAATGATAAATCAGAAAGATTGTCCGTGAGGACAATCTTTTTTTTTTTTCTTGCATTTTATATCGAGGTGTGATATAGTTTATATAACGGAGTGCGATATATCGAACTACATAGGAGGTCTGATTAAATGGAATTAACAGATAAGATTAGGCGTGTCTACCTTCCCATGACTGAAACGGGTTTTTATATTCTATTCTGTCTGCAAAAGGAGAACCATGGTTATGGTATTACACAAAAGGTCAAAGAGATGACAGATTCACAAGTATCAATTAGTCCTGGAACTATGTATGGAACCCTGTCAAAGATGGAAAAGGATGGTTTGGTTTCCTTTGTCCGAGAAGAGGAAAAACGTAAAATCTATCAGATAACAGACTTGGGTCGAAAAGTTGTAGAGATTGAGTTGAAACGTATTGAACGGCTCTACAGAAATAGTCGGGAGGAGCTTTGATGGAAAAGAAAGTTGTTTATAGAATTGCTACCATTGCGGATTATGATAGAGAGGCTCTCTATCTCGGAAAAATGCATGCTCAGGGCTGGAAACTTAAGGAAGTAAGCTACTCTATCTTAGTAGTTGCGGTTAAGTATACTTTTGAAAAGTGCCAACCGGAGCAGGTGGTTTATCAGTTGGACTTTTATCCTATGAAAAGTCAGAGAGAGCTTCCTATTTACAACTATTTAAAGATTGTGGCTGGGAGCATATTACAGACTTTAATGGTTTTTCCTACTTTAGAAAGCTTTATTCTGGAGTTGAGTCGGATGCCGAGTTTGAAATTTATAATGACGCGGCCAGGGAAGTTAGCTATGGTCAAGCGCATTTTAACAATGCGGATGCTTCCTATCTTGCTTCTCTTTTCAGCGCTACTACCGGTTTTTTCAAAGTTACTCAGTGGAAGAAGTTCTTTCAGTTGGGGAATGTTTTTGATTGTTATCATAGACTGTACTTTATTGATCGTTTTTGCGATTCAGATTTCTTATATTTTTTGGAGATTGTTTCAAAAGTGGAAAGAATTATCTGATAAATAAAACCAAGCATGTTTTCTAATTTGGAGGTCAGACAATGAATAGCAAAGTACAATTTCGAATGTTTACCATTTTTGATTTGGATAAGGTAGAAGATTATTTGCATGAGATGCATTTGAAAGGTTGGAAATTTAAATCGAATCGTTTTGGCTTTTTCTATTTTGAACAATGCCAACCAGATGATGTGATTTACCGTGTGTGGAATACTAGCTATCTTAGAAAAAAATGAGGTAGATTTACAAAGTATTAAGGATAGAGGATGGGAAATATGTGGAAAATTGTTCTTATACTGTTTTTCGAAAGGCAAAATGTGATTTAGTTCCAAACGAACAAATTTTTATGGACAATCGTCTTAGATGGGATGGTGTGAAATCTGGACTTCGTACATCTACAGTTTCTATCTCTGGTGGTCTTGTTGTTTGTATGAGTCTGTTTTCGCGAAAGTCTCTCTCAGTCTTTTTTCGTTATTTTTGCCCTTTATGCCCTCATGATTTCTTATCTAATCTATAGTTTTTACAGACTTAGACGGAAATATCTGGTTGATTGACATTAGTTTCTAGGTCCTCAGACTGATTTTTAGCACTCTTGACAAAAGAGTGCTAATTTTTTGAGTTTTTGTCTTGACATTCTTTTCTAAGGGTGTATAATAGAATCATAAGTTAGCACTTGGATGTGTCGAGTGCTAAAAAGATCTATCAGAGAGGAGTAGCGAGATGGTTACAGAACGTCAGCAGAATATTTTAAATCTGATTATTGACATCTTTACCAAAACGCACGAACCTGTTGGATCCAAAGCCTTGCAAGAGTCTATCAACTCTAGTAGTGCTACCATTCGAAATGATATGGCAGCTCTAGAAAAGCAAGGTTTGCTTGAAAAGGCTCATACTTCCAGTGGTCGGATGCCGAGTGTGGCTGGATTTCAATACTATGTCAAACACTCCCTATCCTTTGACCGTTTAGCTGAAAATCAAGTTTATGAGATTGTAAAAGCCTTTGATCAAGAATTCTTCAAGCTCGAGGATATCCTTCAAGAGGCAACGAAAATCTTGTCAGACTTGAGTGGTTGTACGGTTGTAGCACTGGATGTCGAACCAAGTAGGCAGAAGCTGACAGCTTTTGATATTGTTGTCCTCGGACAACATACAGCTCTGGCAGTTTTTACGCTTGATGAGTCTAGAACAGTTACCAGTCAGTTTTTTTGATTCCGAGAAATTTCTTGCAGGAGGATTTAAATCGCCTCAAGACCATGATTCAAGAACGTTTCCTGAATCAAACTGTTTTGGATATTCACTACAAGATTCGGACAGAGATTCCGCAAATTATCCAACGTTACTTTCACAACAACGGATAACGTTATGGATCTTGTTGAGCATATCTTCAAAGAAATGTTCAATGAAAATATCGTGGTTTCTGGCAAAGTCAATCTTTTGAATTTCGCAAATCTAGCAGCTTATCAGTTTTTTGATCAGCCACAAAAGGTAGCTTTAGAAATTCGAGAGAATCTGATTGGCGACCAGATGCAAAGTGTCCGAGTTGCGGATAGCCAAGAATCTTGTCTTGCTGACTTAGCAGTGATTAGCAGTAAGTTCCTGATTCCCTATCGTGGATTTGGAATTCTTGCGATTATAGGTCCGGTTAATCTGGATTATCAACAATTGGTCAATCAACTCAATGTTGTCAATCGAGTTTTGACTATGAAGTTGACGGATTTTTACCGCTATCTCAGCAGCAATCACTATGAAGTGAATTATCTTTCAAAAATCATCAAACCACGTCAACGTCCCCTTGCCGTACTCAGTACAGCCTGTGGCTAGTTTCCTAGTTTGCTCTTTGATTTTTATTGAGTATATGATTGAAATCATTAAAGGAGGCGAAAATGGCCCAAGATATAAAAAATGAAGAAGTAAAAGAAGAGGAAGTTGTTGAATCAGTAGAAGAAACAACTCCTGAGAAGTCTGAATTGGACTTGGCGAATGAACGTGCCGAAGAGTTTGAAAACAAATACCTTCGTGCTCATGCAGAAATGCAAAACATTCAGCGCCGTGCCAATGAAGAACGTCAACTCTTGCAACGCTATCGCAGCCAAGATTTGGCAAAAGCAATCTTGCCATCACTGGATAACCTCGAACGTGCCCTTGCTGTCGAAGGTTTGACAGATGATGTGAAGAAGGGCTTGGAAATGGTCCAAGAAAGTTTGGTACATGCTCTGAAAGAAGAAGGGATCGAAGAAATTCCAGCAGATGGAGAATTTGACCATAACTACCACATGGCTATTCAAACAGTCCCAGCAGATGACGAACATCCAGCAGATACCATCGCACAAGTCTTCCAAAAAGGCTACAAACTCCATGACCGCATCCTAAGACCGGCTATGGTAGTGGTTTATAACTAGGCAATTCTGACGGTAGCTAAAGCAACTCGTCAGAAAACGGCAATCGCTATGGCGTTTGCCTAGCCTCCTTACTAACTCGTCGTCGAAATAATATCGATTTTCGACTCCTCGTGTCGTAACATAATAGAAAACTTGTCCGAAACGACACTAAACTATGAAGAAAGATAAGAAGCAAGCCGGAGGCTTGCAAGGAAAATATCAAAAAGAAAAAAGAAGATAAAATTTAAGGAGAAAAACACATGTCTAAAATTATCGGTATTGACTTAGGTACAACAAACTCAGCAGTAGCAGTTCTTGAAGGAACTGAAAGCAAAATCATCGCAAACCCAGAAGGAAACCGCACAACTCCATCTGTAGTGTCATTCAAAAACGGTGAAATCATCGTTGGTGACGCTGCAAAACGTCAAGCAGTAACAAACCCAGATACAGTCATCTCTATCAAATCTAAGATGGGAACTTCTGAAAAAAAGTTTCTGCTAACGGTAAAAGAATACACTCCACAAGAAATCTCAGCTATGATTCTTCAATACTTGAAAGGTTACGCTGAAGACTACCTTGGTGAAAAAAAGTAACTAAGGCTGTTATCACAGTTCCTGCATACTTCAACGATGCTCAACGTCAAGCAACTAAAGACGCTGGTAAAATCGCTGGTCTTGAAGTAGAACGTATCGTCAACGAACCAACCGCAGCAGCCCTTGCATACGGTTTGGACAAGACTGACAAAGAAGAAAAAATCTTGGTATTCGACCTTGGTGGTGGTACATTCGACGTATCTATCCTTGAATTGGGTGACGGTGTCTTTCGATGTATTGGCAACTGCAGGGGACAACAAACTCGGTGGTGATGACTTTGACCAAAAAATCATCGACCACTTGGTAGCAGAATTCAAGAAAGAAAATGGTATCGACTTGTCAACAGACAAGATGGCTCTTCAACGTTTGAAAGATGCAGCTGAAAAAGCGAAGAAAGACCTTTCTGGTGTGACTTCAACTCAAATCAGCTTGCCATTTATCACTGCTGGTGAGGCTGGACCTCTTCACTTGGAAATGACCTTTGACTCGTGCTAAATTCGACGATTTGACTCGTGACCTTGTAGAACGTACAAAAGTTCCAGTTCGTCAAGCCCTTTCAGATGCAGGTTTGAGCTTGTCAGAAATCGACGAAGTCATCCTTGTCGGTGGTTCAACTCGTATCCCTGCCGTTGTTGAAGCTGTTAAAGCTGAAACTGGTAAAGAACCAAACAAATCAGTGAAACCCTGATGAAGTAGTTGCTATGGGAGCTGCGATCCAAGGTGGTGTCATCACTGGTGATGTCAAAGACGTTGTCCTTCTTGACGTAACACCATTGTCACTTGGTATCGAAACAATGGGTGGAGTCTTCACAAAACTCATCGACCGCAACACTACAATTCCAACATCTAAATCACAAGTCTTCTCAACTGCAGCAGACAACCAACCAGCCGTTGATATCCACGTTCTTCAAGGTGAACGCCCAATGGCAGCAGATAACAAGACTCTTGGACGTTTCCAATTGACAGATATCCCAGCTGCACCTCGTGGTATCCCACAAATCGAAGTAACATTTGACATCGACAAGAACGGTATCGTATCTGTTAAAGGCCAAAGATCTTGGAACTCAAAAAGAACAAACAATTGTTATCCAATCAAACTCAGGTTTGACAGACGAAGAAATCGACCGCATGATGAAAGATGCAGAAGCAAACGCTGAAGCAGATAAGAAACGTAAAGAAGAAGTTGACCTTCGTAACGAAGTAGACCAAGCTATCTTTGCGACTGAAAAGACAATCAAAGAAACTGAAGGCAAAGGCTTCGATGCAGAACGTGATGCTGCCCAAGCTGCCCTTGATGAACTTAAGAAAGCTCAAGAAGACAACAACTTGGACGAAATGAAAGCAAAACTTGAAGCATTGAACGAAAAAGCTCAAGGACTTGCTGTTAAACTCTACGAACAAGCTGCAGCAGCGCAACAAGCTCAAGCAGGAGCAGAAGGCGCACAAGCAACAGGAAACGCAGGCGATGACGTAGTAGACGGAGAGTTTACTGAAAAAGTAAGATGTTGAGGTATTAATATGAATGATAGAATTGAATTGGAACTCATTTCTGATGAAACTCATGAAAATGGTACATATGATGAGAGAGTGAGGACTTATAAATGCCCTTGTGGTCAAGGAACTGTTGTCTGGTCTAAAGAACGTCCGAATGGTAGTGGTTACGGCTATCAAGCAACTTTTTCAGATGCATTTTGCTATTGTGACAATTGTAAAGATAAATATGATGTTAGCGAATGGAAAGGCTATGCGATTCCGCTATAAATCATAAAGTATGGAAATCCAGAGGTTGTAACCCAGCCTCTGTTTTTCGGTAAAATAGAGTGATGTAATATTATGAAAAATTAAACTTCTGTTTAAAAATCACTGGCAATTACTTGTTATTGAAGCAGGAATAATATTGATATATGGTCTTGCATCTTATTATATCGATAAAAAAATCCAGTAGGAAACTTTACTATGCTATCAATAATATTTTCAAATGAATTTTTGTGGCTATATTGGTTGCAATTAGGGGCAATCTATTCGTGGTTACAAAAGCAAATCAAAAATCAGAATATGAGAAAAAAATTTTGCAAATGTTAAAAAGATATTGATAACATTCGTGAGTTTTATAGAGATAAGAATGATGAACTTGAGATTATTGACAAATGTCAAGAACGTATTGATTCTATGAGAACTGACTTTAAAAAAACAATTCAGATACTTTTCTTGAAATATATATGGATTATGTTACTAGTAAGTTTCAAAAATAATGATTCTGATAGTGATAATGAACTAATATCAAAAATATAGTGAACAGGATTCTGGAGAAAAAAAGTATTTTTACTGAAGGATATCAAAAACTAATCGCCGATACTAAAAAATACCGGTTAAATATGTTCTCTACGGTAAAGAAATTATAAAGACAATGGTTTTTATGGTCGACTTGGTATTCTTTGGATGAAAAAAATGATAAAAAGACTTAAGTGACAATGAATGTATATTTTTTTACTAAAGTAGATGATGTATTTAAAGGAGTTCAATTTGCAGCTCCTCAGCTTAAATTATTAGCTAGCAACATGAAGCCAAGTAATAGTAAAACTGGTAACAAAAACTTTTGACTTCTATATTCGTCAAAAGATGATGGTACTTTTTATGAAAGTCGAAATGGTATAGAGTTGTCAGCATACAATGTTAAAAAAAGTTAACTTTGATTTCTTAAAACAGCAATAATTGTTTACTATTAAACATTTCTAATGAATATCTTTTATGAATAGTTTATTTAAAGAAAAACTTCACTCTTTTTGAACTTCTATTAGATTTTTGCTAAAAAGATATAAACTACCTAATCATGATTTGATTTCACAACATCAATAGAAAGGAACAAGTGTTCAGGGAATTGAATACGGGTTCCAGAATTTCTTACTAAAATTTGAAAAAGAAAGGACAAAGAGCGTTCGAGAAATTGAACTCGAGCTCTGAAGTTTCTTACTCAATATAAAAAGAAAGGAATTGAACCCGACCTACATCGTGGTTTAATTCGCAACATCAATAGAAAGGAACAAGTGTGTTCTCAACTGAACACGGGCTACGGACTGTGCCAAAAAGATAGTTTTTTCTAGGACGCAAGCGTCCGTCGTCAAAACTCCTAGATGGCTGTGTCCATTTAACGCCCTTTGTATCTTAAATTATGAACAATACTGAATTTTATGACCGTTTGGGCGTTTCGAAAAATGCATCTCAAGATGAGATCAAGAGAGCCTATCGGAAATTATCTAAAAAATATCACCCAGATATCAACAAGGATCCTGGTGCTGAGGACAAGTACAAGGAAGTTCAAGAAGCTTATGAAACTTTGAGCGATGAACAGAAACGTGCTGCCTATGACCAATATGGTGCTGCTGGTGCCAATGGTGGTTTTGGTGGTGCTGGCGGTTTCGGAGGCTTCGATGGAGCAGGTGGCTTTGGCGGATTTGAAGATATCTTCTCAAGCTTCTTTGGTGGTGGCGGTGCATCACGTAATCCAAACGCCCCTCGTCAAGGTGACGACCTCCAGTATCGCGTTCATTTGACTTTTGAAGAAGCTATTTTTGGTACAGAAAAGGAAGTCAAATACAATCGTGAAGCAAGCTGTCGTACTTGTAATGGGTCTGGTGCTAAACCTGGAACAAGTCCAGTTACTTGTGGACGCTGTCATGGTTCAGGTGTGATCAATGTTGATACTCAAACACCACTCGGTATGATGCGTCGCCAGGTAACCTGTGATGTCTGTCATGGTCGTGGTCAAGAAATCAAAGATCCATGTACAACATGTCATGGAACAGGTCATGAAAAGCAAGCGCATAGCGTACACGTAAAAATCCCTGCTGGTGTGGAAACAGGTCAACAGATCCGCCTAGCTGGTCAAGGTGAAGCAGGCTTTTAATGGTGGTCCTTATGGTGACTTGTACGTGGTGGTTTCAGTAGAAGCATAGCGATAAATTTGAACGTGAAGGAACCACTATCTTCTACAATCTGAACCTCAATTTTGTTCAAGCAGCACTTGGTGATACAGTAGACATCCCTACAGTTCATGGTGATGTAGAATTAGTCATTCCAGAAGGAACTCAGACTGGTAAACGATTCCGTCTACGTGGTAAAGGTGCGCCTAGCCTTCGTGGTGGTGCCCTTGGTGACCAATACGTGACTGTCAATGTCGTAACACCAACAGGTTTGAATGAACGCCAAAAAAAGCAGCCTTGAAAAGAATTCGCAGCTGCAGGTGATCTGAAAAGTCAAATCCAAAGAAAAAAGGCTTCTTTGACCATATTAAAGATGCCTTTGAAGGAGAATAAAGCATAAAGTAAAAAGAGCCTTCGGGCTCTTTTTTCGTGCAATCTTAAGACTTTTAGCATAGGAGAAAGAATCTCCAACTGGTCTACTATTGATATTTTTGAATGAGTAAGCCTGCCGCATCCATATCTTGGATGAGTTGCTTTGAATTCACTTCTTTTGCCAGGCTTAATAGTGACGGTATCAATGTGCTTAATCGCCGAATTATCCTGAATATCCACCAAGGTCAAAAGCTTTTTCATAGAATGCGATTCCCTTTTTCATGCTTTCCGGATCCTGCCAAGAGAGAATAAAGAAAGAAGGATTTGATTTTCTTTTCCGATTTCTTGGAAATACTTCCTGCTCTCCCCTCTAAAAATTGGAATAAAACCATGATTGAATAAGTTGTCCTCTACTGAATGGTAGGAAATATCTCCTGTGTTTAGGACATAGACTTTGAGTCGGTTTTTAGTGAGGTTTGGACTTTCTTTTAGGACTTGGTGGCTATTGACAACATCATCAGAGAAAGTCACATAAAAATCTAAGCCTCCACCCTCGAATTGATAGCTACCATTTGATTCTACTTTCTCAGGAGGCAGGTCAAGGGAGATGAAGATTTGTTTTAAGGCTTCATTTCCTTTTTGATGTCACTCGGTGAGGCCTTGAACAGATTGGCCAGTATTAGAAATGCTAGGGCTACAAGAAGGCAGAGACCACCACAAATAATCAGGATGATCCGCGTCAGAACTTTAAAAAACTGTTTCATTTTCATGCCCTCCCTGGTCTGTTAGGATTTGCTAACCCAAATGGATTTAAAGGGGAAATAAGGAAAGTTGGAGTTTCCTTTTCCTTAGTTTTCTTCAGTTTCCTGCAATTCTTTTAGTACAGCTAGTCTCGTTTGGACGTCTTTTTCCAAGACTTTAAACTTATAGGTCAAATCTTTTTGATATTCCTTGATGAGTTCTTTTTGTTGGTCGATAATTTGCAGGCTATCTTGGATGATATCCAAGTCATCCTTAATGGCTTCAACACGATCAGTTGTATCTAGAACCTCTTCAGTGATAGCTTGGCGGTTCTTAACGAGGAGGTATGAACCGACTGCAGAGCCTGCAAAAAAAGTAGTAAATTTGATAGTTTCATAGTGACTCCTTAAGCATTTTTTTGATCGTTTCAGCAACTTGAGCAAGTTTGTCGAAGTCTGGTTCATGTGCGATAAAGTCAATTTTTAGGTCGTCATCTGCACTATAGCGAGGAACAAGGTGGACATGGGTATGGAAAACGGTTTGTCCAGCAACTTCTTCGCAGTTGGCAATGATATTCATACCTTCAGCTTTGGTAGCTTTCATGACTTTTTGAGCAACCTGTGGTACTTGGGCGAAAAGTTGGCTGGCACTTGTAGCATCCATTTCTAAAAAGGTTGCGGTAGTGTTCTTTTTGGTACGACCAAGGTGTGACCAGGTGTTACTTGTGAGATATCAAGGAAGGCAAGAACTTGATCATCTTCGTAAACCTTTGATGCGGGAATCTCTCCTGCGATAATTTTACAAAAAATGCAATCTGACATAAAATCTACCTCTACTGTATTGAATTTTGATATAATATAGCTACATTATACCAGATTTGGAGAAAATATGTTAGAAATTAAAAACCTGACAGGGGGCTATGTTCATGTCCCTGTCTTGAAAGATGTGTCCTTTACAGTCGAGAGTGGGCAGTTGGTCGGTTTGATCGGTCTCAATGGTGCTGGGAAATCAACGACCATCAATGAAATTATCGGATTGTTGACACCTTATAGTGGAGAAATAAACATCGACGGGCTAACCTTAGGTGCTAATCCTCGTGAATATCGTCAGCAGATTGGTTATATTCCTGAAACTCCTAGTTTGTACGAGGAATTGACTCTCAGAGAACATATCGAGACGGTTGCCATGGCCTATGGTATTGAGCAAAACCTAGCTTTTGAACGTGTAGAACCTCTTTTAAAAGATGTTTCCGTTTGGATCAGAAAGTTAGATTGGTTTCCCTGTTCATTTTTCGAAAGGGATGAAACAGAAGGTCATGATTATCTGTGCCTTTGTCGTGGATCCGAGTCTCTTTATCGTCGATGAACCTTTCCTTGGTCTTGATCCCTTGGCAATTTCAGACTTGATTCAGCTTTTGGATCTTGAAAAGAAAAAAGGCAAGTCTATCCTCATGAGTACCCACGTTCTTGACTCTGCTGAAAAAATGTGTGACTCTTTTGTCATTCTCCACAAAGGTCAAGTCAGAGCTAAAGGGGATCTTGAAGAGCTGAGACAAGCTTTTGCCATGCCTCAAGCAAGTCTCAATGATATCTATTTGGCTTTGACCAAAGAGGAGGACCGATGAAAGACTTGTTTCTAAAGCGAAAGCAGGCTTTTCGTAAAGAGTGTGTCGGTTATCTGCGCTATGTGCTCAATGACCACTTTGTCTTGTTTTTACTGGTCTTAGTAGGTTTTCTAGCCTATCAGTATAGTCAACTGCTCCAGCATTTTCCTGAGAATCACTTACCAATCCTAGGTTTAATTGGGATTGTCTCTGTTTTACTCTTACTTTGGGGTGGAATCGCGACTTATGTGGAAGCGCCTGATAAGCTCTTTCTCTTAGTAGCTGAAGAAGAAGTGAGAGAACACATCCAGAAGCAAAGTTTAGTTTCCTTCATCTTTTGGGTCAGTGTACAGACTCTCTTTTTGCTCCTTTTTGCTCCTTTATTTTTAGCCATGGGCTTAGGCTTAGGAGTTTTTGGGGTCTATGTTCTTCTGTTTGGGAGTCGGGAAATATTTCCTGTTTCAGAAAAAGGCTGGCAAGTTTTTTAGTGCAAATCATCTGGACTGGGACTATGTGATTGCCCAAGAAAGTAAACGCAAGCAGTTCTTGCTTCGCTTCTTTGCCCTCTTTACCCAAGTCAAGGGAATTTCAAACAGCGTCAAGCGACGAGCTTATCTAGATTTTATCCTAAAAGTAGTTCAGAAGGTGCCGAGCAAGATTTGGCAGAACCTCTATCTTCGTTCTTATCTGCGAAATGGAGATCTTTTTGCCCTCAGTCTTCGCCTCCTCTTCCTATCCTTGCTGGCGTTGATCTTTATCGAGCAAGCTTGGATAGCGACAGCAGTGGTGGTTCTATTTAACTACCTCTTGCTCTTTCAGTTATTGGCCCTCTATCATGCTTTTGATTACCAATATTTGACCCAACTTTTCCCGCTAGACAAGGGACAAAAGGAAAAAGGGTTACAGGCAGTTGTCCGAGGATTGACTGGTTTTGTTTTATTGGTTCAACTGGTAGTTGGGTTTGATTACCCTCCAAGAAAAAACTAGCCCTTCTAGCCCTCCTTGGAGCTGGACTGGTCTTGCAAATCTTTGTATCTCCCTTTATCAGGTGAAACGTCAGATGCAGGACTAATACTCTTCGAAAAATCTCTTCAAACTACGTCGGCATTATCTGCAACCTCAAAGCGATGCTTTTGAGCAACCTGCGGCTAGCTTCCTAGTCTGCTCTTTGATTTTCATTGAGTATAACATTGCTTATATGATACTAAAAAAAGAAGTTGAGTTCAATCTGTCTCAGCTTCTTTTTAGTTACTACAAGATAAGGGTTGGCCCGTAGAGACTCAACTTGGTTTTGACTTGGTCAAAGTGGAAAGCGGTCATAGGCTCTCCAAGCGGCGCGAGTAGGGAGCATCTGGATTGAGGGCACTGAGGCCCAGGAGAAGACTGGAAGTTTGGTAAAATTTTTTTCCAGTTCAATCAAGAATCGATTATCCACTGTCTCAGCTTTTAGAGAGAAAGCGGAGGATATTGTCCAGTTGTTCCTGGAAACGGACATCGTCAGCTGTTGCCTGTTTGCAGACTTGGTAAGCTTTTGTTTAACTCAGTTATCAGTGTCTGAGCTCTTTTGATTGGGGTCTGTATCCGTCATGAGAATTCCTCCTTTGTAATGGTTTTAAAGTTGTTTTTAAGCCTTTGTCTTTCTATAATCATAGCCTATCACTTTTTTTACTCTTTTTTACCTACAAATCTTTAATTGTCATTGAAATTTCCTGAATGGTAATAGCGGGATTTTATGATAAAAATAGTTGTAAGGTTATCATAGTTATTTAGAAAAAAACTTCAACACTTTTAGGAATTTTTGAGAACCGTTTAGGATTTGGTGAAAAATTAGTTGCTAGACTTATGGTATCCTCTCTTCAGGAGGTTTTATCCATGAACTATATCATCATCCAAAAAAAGAGAAAGAAATTTTTCAAATTAAACATAAAGGATATCTACTATATCCAAACGCATCCAAGTAAAGCCCATACCGTGCAGATTTTTACTAAAGAAGCTAGCTTTGATCTGTTTCAAAATTTAAGCAAGCTTGAGAAACAATATGGGGAAACCTTAACGAGATGTCATCGAAATTGTCTGGTCAACCTTGAACGAGTAAAATCCATGGAACTCCAATCAAAGACTCTTTTTCTTGGAGAAGAAGGTCGATATGCTGTTCAGTATTCCAGACGTCGTTATAGAGAAATTCGCCAAAAATGGTTGAAACAAGGAGAGTAAGAAGATGAGAATTTTTGTTTTAGAAGATGATTTTTCCCAACAAGCCAGAATTGAAAAGACGATTGAAAAACTTTTGAAAAAACAGAGTATCATTCCCAGTTCTTTTGAAGTCTTTGGGAAACCAGACCAACTGCTGGCAGAGGTGCATGAGAAGGGTGCGCATCAGCTTTTCTTTTTGGACATTGAGATTCGAAACGAAGAGATGAAGGGGCTAGAAGTGGCTAGAAAGATTCGGGATCGAGATCCTTATGCCCTAATCGTCTTTGTGACGACTCACTCAGAGTTTATGCCCCTGTCCTTTCGCTACCAAGTGTCAGCTTTGGACTACATTGATAAGGCCTTGTCGGCAGAGGAGTTTGAATCTCGTATCGAGACAGCCCTCCTCTATGCCAATAGTCAAGATAGTAAAAGTCTGGCGGAAGATTGCTTTTACTTTAAATCAAAATTTGCCCAATTCCAGTATCCTTTTAAAGAGGTTTACTATCTCGAAACGTCCCCAAGACCCCATCGTGTTATTCTCTATACCAAGACAGACAGGCTGGAATTTACGGCGAGTTTAGAGGAGGTTCTCAAGCAGGAACCCCGTCTCTTGCAGTGCCATCGCTCTTTTCTCATCAATCCAACCAATGTAGTTCGTTTGGATAAGAAAGAAAAACTGCTTTTCTTTCCCAATGGTGGAAGCTGTCTGATCGCGCGTTATAAGGTCAGGGAAGTGTCTGAGGCTATCAATAACTTACACTGAGTGAGGAGAATGTATGTATATTATTTTGGATGATATTGTATTCACTTGCTATTAGTGGGACTAGAAATTATCATGTTCTTTTAAGGTAGATGGAATTAGTTCTCACTTTTCGAGAGAATTTTTAAGGCCTTTTCTTTCTAAAATTTCTTCTAGCAGCTATTGTTTGCAACTGATTAAATTTTATAGTCTTGACATGACTATCTATCTTACTTTTATAGAACCCTTGTTCGGCATCAGCTTTATCTTTCTTATTGTTAAGAGGGCTTCCTAAAAAAACTCCTTTTCTTTTATGGTCTCTTTCCAATGATATTGGTGAATCTTTTTATAGAAGTGTCTCCTATTTTGTGTTTCCATTTTTTTGGGAAAGGGCAGTGTAGATGATGGACACTCCTTTTATTTGGTTGATTATGATATTTTTCATTTGCTTCATAGTATCTAGTCTTTTTGAAATGGTTGGACTATGATTTCACTAGCTTGAGAAGGGAGATTCTAGATAAAGATTTTTCAAAAAGTCCCTTGACTAAGATTAACTGGATAATGGGGAGCTTACTATCTAGTCATGGAAAGTCTGTCTTACTTTTGAATATGTACAAGGTATCCAATCAAAGACTGTTCGCCATCTAATCCTAGTCTTTTACCTCCTTTTTTTTATGGGGATTATCAAGAAATTGGATACCTATTTGAAGGAAAAACTTCAGGAGAAACTGAACCAAGATCAGGCCTTGCGCTACAGAGATATGGAGCGCTATAGTCGGCATATAGAGGAACTTTACAAGGAAGTACGGAGCTTTTCGTCATGACTATACCAACCTCTTGACCAGCTTACGTCTGGGCATTGAAGAGGAGGATATGGAGCAGATAAAAGAGGTCTACGACTCGGTCTTAAAGGATTCTAGTCAGAAATTGCAGGACAATAAATATGACCTGGGCAGATTGGTGAATATTCGTGACCGTGCCCTCAAAAGTCTTCTAGCAGGAAAATTTATAAAAGCTAGAGAAAAGGGATATTGTCTTTAATGTCGAAGTTCCTGAGGAGATTCAGGTCGAGGGGATGAGACTGCTTGATTTTCTAACCATTGTGTCTATCCTTTGTGACAATGCTATTGAAGCCAGTGCAGAGGCTAGTCAACCTCACGTTTCAATCGCCTTTTTAAAAAATGGAGCACAGGAGACCTTTATCATTGAAAACTCCATCAAAGAAGAGAGAATAGATATTTCTGAAATCTTCTCCTTTGGAGCAAGTTCTAAAGGAGAGGAGAGAGGAGTTGGTCTCTATACCGTTATGAAGCTTGTGGAAACTTATCCCTAATACTAGTTTAAATACCACCTGTCAAAATCAAGTCTTTCGTCAGGTACTTACTGTGATACATATAGAATGATGAAAAATAAGACTCGAGAGTTCTTTTTATCTCGATCTTATTTTTTATAGTTGTATTGGCTGATGAAGTCCTTGTGTGATGCTATGAGAATATCTACTAACGCTATAAAAGAAATCTTCCCACCATCCTCCACCTGTAATTTGGTTGAGTTCGGTAGTTGTTAGTTCTTGAAATGAGGTTAGGTTTTGATTCTTATCCATGTTATGATTCTCCTGTTTTATAAGATAATAAATAGTTATAGAGTGTTATCTGAAAATTAATCAGAATGTGTTAAAATTTTATCTTTGAAATAATCAAAATATGTTTTCTTTGCAGTTACACTAGTGACGCGACCTTGTAATCCGTATTGGATGAGTTTACTATCCTCATTAGATAGTTTTGCAAGAGCGGTTAATTTAAAGAGATTGCCTTGCTCTGTTCTGGTAGGAGTTTGATCAATGCTCTGAAGTTGGCCGATGATGGTAATGCCGTGATTTCCAATCTTCTCCAGTTTTAATCTTACAGTTTGTCCTTTATCTAGTAGAGGTAGATAGTCAGAAGATACGTAGTAAGTGATTAGTACTTCTCTTGTATCTGTGATGACAGGGAATATTTGAGCAATTTCTGTACCAGTTGGAATTCTATTTTTACCTTCAAATTCGCTGTTCAGATGAACGATACCTTTACTTGGAGCGGTTAAGGTATTATTTTCCAAGCGCTGTGTCGCTTGATCTAGTTGTACTTTTAATTCTGTTAATTGATTTTCCACGGTTAGTTGTTGCTGAGAAGCTGTTTGTAAAAACTGAGTGCGGAGTACTTCAATTTTTGGTTTGCTAAACTATTATCATAAGTTGCTACACTTCCGATACCAGCTTGCTGAATTTTGAGGCTTTGCGATAGATGATTCAAGACCTGCAATACTTTGATTAATTTGAGATAAAAATGGCTCATCTGCCGTTCCTTGTGTTTGTCCTTGAGAGGCTACAAGATAACGATTCAAAATTGACTGATGTGGATTGCCAGTTGGTAAGCGAGCTCTTTTATTTATGATAGCATCTCTCAGCTCCTGGTATTCTCCAATTTGTTGTTGAACTTTTGTGATTTCTTGTTCAATAGCTGATGAACTGCTATTGGCAAGATTAGCTTGATTTGAGACTTCAGTGTTAGTCTTTGTGATACCCAGTTCAATATCATGAGCTTGTTTAGTAAAATTCCTAAAGGTATTATGGTAGCCAAATTCATCCTCGCCAGAAAAAAGATCAGTCGCTTTTTCTAAGCTTTGTTTCAAAATCCAAGTTCTTCTTTTTGCTTCTCAAGTCTTTGTAATTGAGTTTCTAAGGCAGTTTTCTGGCTTTCTTCCATTGTTTCAGAGTATTTGATGAGTAAGTCACCTTTTTCAACTACTTGATTTGCCACTAAATGATTAGCAAGGATAGGATTATCACTGGTCGACTGAATGGATGCAATGACACTTGTAGGAGTGACTTCTCCTTGGGAAGTGACAGTAATTTCTTTTGTAGCAACAAGGGAGAAAATCACGATGAAAGTAAACAGTAATGAAAGTGGTATGATTAATACTGTCGCATAATTATGATAACGTCTCTGATAAAACTCGACGCTTCTAAAAAGATTAGGATTCATAACATTCTCCTTATTTGTTGAATAAATGATGGTAGAAGCCCTGCGCCTTCATTAACTCTTGATGACTACCAACTTCAATGATTTTTCCCTGGTCAAGAACAATGACACTATTAGTTCGTTCGGCTATACTGAGACGATGGGCTACAAAGAGAATGGTTTTATCAGTTAGGGACATAAGATTATCTATAACTTTTTTCTCAGTCAAGACATCAAGACCGCTAGTAGCTTCATCTAGTATTAAAACAGGAGCTTTAGTTAAAAGAGCACGAGCGAGAGCAATTCGTTGCTTCTGTCCTCCAGATAAACCAGATCCATCAGAGAGCTGAGTTTGATAGCCCATAGGCATTCTTTCAATATCTTGACGAATTTCAGCTAATTCACAAGCTTTTAGAATATCTTCTTGGCTAATCATATTATTACCTCCTAAGGTTAAATTTTCCAATATAGAGCCATTAAAGATATAGGCTTGTTGGGGTAGGTAATTAATATGACGGCGTAAGACTTTTTTATCAATGTTTTTAATATCCTGATGATTGATGGTAATATGTCCTTTGTAAGGGTCAAAGAAATTAACAATCATTTTGGCTAGAGTTGTTTTACCAGAACCACTAACTCCAACCAGGCTTACCTTATCTCCTTGTTTAATCGTTAGATTAATATCCGTTAAGGTATCTCGTCCAAAACCATACTTATAAGAAAGATCATCAAATTCAATATCGCCCATCAAAAAATGTGAATGAACAGGAGTTTTCTTGGACTTGAAATCTCAGATTCGACTAGATAGACTTCGTTCAAACGGTTATTAGCGACCTTCGCAGATTGGAGTTTGGTTTGGAGGTTGATAATATTTTCCATAGGAGTTGTAAAGTAAGAAAGAAGTGTGTTAAAAGTAATCAGCTGACCGATAGAAATTTTACTCGACATGACTAATTGAGCGCCAAACCATAGGATAAGGATATTCAGAACTAATTTTGTTCCCTGCTTTTAAAACTCGTTTGTAAAAATAGAATATTTTGCTGAGTTTAAAGGACTTTTTCCAAATAATCTACAAATTCGCTGTCTATATTTTGATAGCGATTTTCTTCACTTGTGAGTGACTTGATGGTTTCAATCCCGTTAATATCTTCGATGATGGCAGAACTAACCATAGAATTACTTTGCATGACATCATGGTTCATTTTTTTCAAAAAGGCTTCATAAAAAGAAAAGATGATGAACATGTATATAGGGAATGGAAATAAGAGAAAGAAGGAAGAGATTGGGGTTTTGTGCCAGTAAGACGCTCCCTACAAGGATCAGAATGGAAACATCAAGAAAAAGAGAGAGAATGGTAGAAGCCAAGGCATCTATGATAGAGTTGGCATCTGTGAACCGTGAAATGATTTCCCCTGTACGACGTGTCGCAAAGAAAGACATAGGAAGTTCAAAAATATGGCGAATATAGGATAAAATCACATCAATACTTAATCTCTGACTCAGAACAGTTAGGAGATAATCTCTGGAGAAGCTCATGACTTGTTGGAGGATATAGGTGATAACTAGACCAATTGAGATGATTCCTAAAGTTGATTTCATCTGATTTGGAATGTACTCATCCAAGATTCCTTGGAGATAATAAGAACCACCGATATTGATAATAGTGACTAATAAGCTTGAGAGAACAATGTAAGTAATGAGAGATTTTTGTTTGAAAATCAGAGGAAGGAAGCTTAGTAGACCATTCTTTTTATCTTTATGGGGTTGATAGCTGGGTTTGGGAGCTAGAAAAATAGCTACTCCAGTCCATTCAGAGAAAAAGCGTTCTTTTGACATTTTGGTGATTTTTACAGAAGGGTCAGGATCACCAATAATCAGATAGTCTTTCCTTGTTTGATAGACAACATAGTAATGTTGGAGTTTTCCTTCTTTGTTAACGTGAACGATAAATGGATAGGGGACATCACTCATGTCAAAGAGAGTTTTTATCTGCTTGAACAGGTCTTGTTTCAAAGCCCATTTCATCAGCGGCTTTTACAATGCCAAGAGCAGTCGTTCCTTCTTTATTGGTCTTTGCAAGTTCTCTCAAGTGAGCTAGAGAAAAATCTGAACCATAGAATTTAGCAATCGAGGCTAAGGCAGCAACACCGCAGTCTCTAGCATCTATTTGAGGAACAAATGTACGTTTATAAGAAGTCATTGGCAAATCCTTTTCATATAATAGATGAGTTTATTATGCCATAATAATAAGTTCATATTTTATAAAATCTTGAATAGTCATTGAAACTTCCTGAATGGTAAAAAAAGTAATTAGAAGCTATCTTTCTTTAAAAAAAGTTATAGAATATGCTTTGAAATAAAAAAAGCTAATTCAAGATGTTTCGATGACAATTCAAGATTTGGATGAAAAAAATTTAATAAACAGTGATATACTAAACTTGTCAAAGTTGCAACAGAGACAAAAAAATTAAAAAAATAAAAAAAGGAGTATTTGTCATGAATACAAAAATGATGGAACAATTTGAGATTATGGATGCTGAGATGCTTGCGAAAGTTGAAGGAGGTTTTGGAGGTTGGGGAGATATGCTTTCTGGTTTATTGGGTGGGCTAGCACCTTCTCCAACTTTGGATCAATTAAATGGTAAGTGGCCTATTATACATTTTTCAAAACCATGTGGTCCTTATGGTATAGGGGGAACTCCAAACTCATGTAATGGTATTTAAAAAGGATTGAAGCTATGAAGGCAAAAATATGGGAATCAAATTGTTGATGTTTGGGAAATTGGTCAAGCAACTCCTAAAACCAAGTTGGGTAGAGGAAGCTTTTTCAAAAAATTATATGGTTTGGTTGGATAATCATGTGCGCATTCTAATGGCAGGTCTCAACACTTCTCTCGCAACGAATATCAAGTTTGGTCTAGTTGGAACAGTTGGAGGAGGATTCGCTGGTTATGGAATGTATGTTCTTGGTTATCCAGGTGATTATATAGATATCACCAATCATAGAGTTGTTTCTGCTAAAACATTTCACAAAAGTTATCAAATTTTAGAAAATGATTAGATGTCATTTAATTGTAATGGAGTTTAGGTATGGAAAAATATTTTGTCTAAAAAACGCAACGTATTTCTAATAGAGATTGTTTCTAGGTCAGTTGCCTTTGCTAATCTCTACTTTATCTATTTCTCTCTCGTCAATTTTTAAATTTTTCCTTAGTTTTACCAATTTATTTTAGTGGTTATCAACTTGACTTCTATTTTGGCTGTTGTTTATCTCACTAGGGAAATGAGGAGTGAAAAATTTGAAGATGATGATTTGGTAAGTCCTAGAGCCAATCAACTAATGTTCGTAGGATTGACATGTTTTATGACTATTATCTGTTTGTATAGAGGTATCACAGCAGTAGAACTTATCAACAACTAATCGCCTATATTGGAGCTATTCTATGCTTTTATTATCATGCTTCTGCTCGTTTGGGGGCTTGAAGTATTATAAAAAGTAGAGAGTTAATGAAGTATAAAAGGGTAAGTGTTTTCGAAATGCTTACCTTTTTAATGAAGTTTTGCAATTCAAGATGTTTCGATGACAATTCAAGATTTGGATGAAAAAATTTAATAAACAGTGATATACTAAACTTGTCAAAGTTGCAACAGGACAAAAGATTAAAAATATAAAAAAAGGAGTATTTGTCATGAATACAAAAAAATGATGGAACAATTTGAGATTATGGATGCTGAGGAACTCGAAATAGTTAGTGGAGGAGGAGGCAATTTAGGATCTGCAATCGGTGGTTGTATTGGAGCAGTGCTATTAGCTGCTGCGGCTGGTCCGATAACTGGGGGAGCAGCAACACTTATTTGTGTAGGTTCAGGAATTATGTCCTCTTTGTAAGATTATGATTCTTAAATATAGTATTATTATCGCTATTAATTTACTGTCTTATTTTACTTACTTACAAAAATATCAAAGCTATCTAAGAATGATGAGAATAAGATAGTTAGCAAAAATTTTAATTATATTATCAATAGTTTATATAATCGTTGATGCTTTTACTTAGTTGATGGATTTGTAGGAATAAAAAAACTTAACTATAAACTATTATTTACTAATATTTTTTTACTTTCTGCAAGTTAATAAATAGTATAGTAAAACTTTTTATTGCAAGGAGAGTAACGAAAATTAAGATATTTTAGATACTCAAGATTATTGAAATCTTAGACTAAAAATAGGTACTGCTACCTTTAAGAAGATAGTAGACGTATATACTTTTTAAGAAAAATCAAAAAGATACTATAAAAAAATTCTATTTGTTTATTGAATTTAAGACTTTGGTAAAAAATTGAAAATAAAAAGGAGGTATTTCATCATGAATACAAAAATGTTGTCACAGTTAGAGGTTATGGATACTGAAATGCTTGCGAAAGTTGAAGGTGGGTATAGCTCCACTGATTGTCGAAAATGCACTGATTACAGGAGTCACTACGGGAATTATAACTGGCGGAACTGGAGCAGGTTTGGCCACTTTAGGAGTAGGTGGACTTGCTGGTGCATTTGTTGGAGCACACATTGGTGCAATTGGGGGTGGATTAACATGCCTAGGAGGTATGGTTGGTGATAAATTGGGACTAAGTTGGTAAGACTTATAGTGAAATTATGAGGATTCTATTCTGATTTATTTTAGTTTTTTAAAAAAGAGTATTTGTCATAGATACAAAAATGATGTCACAATTTTGAGATTATGGATGCTGATATGCTTGCTTGCGTTGAAGGTGGAGATATTGATTGGGGAAGAACAATTAGCTGTGCAGCAGGGGTTGCATACTGGTGCGATGGAAGGCTATGCTACAACTTATGGCTCAACATTTTTACTTGGGCCATACGCTATAGGAACAGGTGCAATTGGTGCTGTACTAGGTGGAATTGGCGGTGCGCTTACCTGTTAGCATAGGAAAGGAGATAGTAATGAAAAATATTTGCAACAAAACGCAAATGTTTTCTTAGTGAGGTTGTTGTTCGGACAGATACCTTTTGGTTGTTTCTACTTATCTATTTCTATCTCGTCAGTTTTTAAATTTTTCCGTAGTTTTCCAATTTCTTTTTAGTAGTTATTAACTTGGCTTCTATTTTGGCTACTGTTTATCTCACTAGGGAAAATGAGGATAAGAGAGTTTGAAGATGATGATTTGGTTAGTCCTAGAACCAATCAACTCATGTTCATCGGCTTGACATGCTTTTATGACTATTATTTGTCTGTATAGAGGTATCACAGCAGTAGAATCCTATCAACAAACTAATCGCCTATATTGGAGCTGTTCTATGCTTTGATTATCATGCTTTCTGCTCGTTTGGGGGTTGAAGTATTATAAAAAAGTAGAGGTTAATGAAGTATAAAAAGGGTAAGTGTTTTCGAAAATGCTTACCTTTTTTTAATGAAGTTTTCTGCAATTCAAGATGTTTTGATGACCATTTAAGATTTAGATGAATTTGTAATCTTAAATAAGGTAAGATAAATATATCAAATGTAAAGGAGTATTCTTATGAAGAAACAAAAGATAAAATCACTATTACTTGTACCACTTGTATTTGCATCTATTACTACAGGTGTTGTATATGCAGAAGAACAGACTACTTCTTCCTCTATCCAGGCTAATGATAGTTCTGTTGTGGCACCAGATCTGCAATCGGGTACGGAAAAATGTTGAGCATAAACCTTCCGTTGTAACTCCCGAAGAGTATGAACAGAATGTTGCGGACTTTTAAAAAGATAGATATTGAAGCCGTTCGTCAATCTTTTACAGAGGATCAATTGGAACATACTATATATTTTGGTAGAAAAACTTGTTCTCATTGTCGTCAATTTTCTCCTGAATTGAAAGAATTTAATAACTTAATTGAAAAGAAGTTAGAATATTATGATTTGGATGGTAAAGATTTTGACGGGGAAGCGAGAGAGTTTCTATTTAAAAAAGTCGGTATTCCAGGAACACCAACAATTTTGTATTTAAGAAACGGACGTCCGATATCTGGATGGGTTGGTGGCGGGAGCAACTGCACAACAGGTTTATGATTATATGTACTCGAGAAACTCACCTAAGCAAACGGAAACAGTAGCATCTTCTGAGGATACAGTAACAGAAAGTGTCCGTGATGATAAAACAGGAGAGGTGGAGAATTCAAAGGAAAATTTAACTAATAATAGTGATAGTAGAGAACCATTGAAGAATAATATTCCTCCTTCTAACACTATAACTGTTCAGCCTGAAGATTTGGTAATGACAGATAAGAAGAAGCGAGGAGATACATCTAAGACAATCTCTGAAAATACTGATAAGTTACAAACTTCTTTATCCGAAGTTAAGGGGAATGATTCTACTTCCCAAACCATTCATTTGAGCAAACAATTACTACCTAATACAGGAGAGGAAGAAAGTTACAATCTATTACGTATAGCTGTTGCACTCTTGATTACTTCAGGCATAATTAAGTGGAGACAAAGAATTCATAAATAAAAATTCTTGAATCCTTATTTTGATTGACTCTAATCAGGAGAGAGGTTGTGTTTATAGCCATTTTTAATAAATGTCATGCCTTTTGTTTTTGGGATTTTTAGTACTACTAATCGTCATTACAGTTCCTTATACGATTAACCATGGGGATTTTTTTCAAAATGAATCTGCATTGATTATTGTAAGTTTTCTAGTAACCTCGCTGAGTGTTGCTTATGCTAGAAAGTTTGAAATGATTTCTTTTGGGATGTTAAGCAAGAAACAACTTTTGCTTTTTCATTGCAATCTTTCTTCTAAGTGTGCTTGAGACGCTAGTTTATATTCATTTCTTCGCTGTTTCTTCTGGCGCAGGAGTTCAACACTTGGAGGAAGTCAGCAGAGAATTTCCCTGTCTTTGATTTTGACTACCTCAGTTTTTGGGACCCATCCAGGAGGAACTCATTTTTCAGAGGACTTCTTCAAGGTGCGGTTTTTTTGACAAATTCTTGGTTAGGGGCTTGTGCTGACTTCCTCTCTCTTTTCTTTCATGCATGAACCTTATGATGTTCCTTCGTTTTTCTATTATCTATTGGGGGGCTTGTTACTGGGCTTTGCTTATAAAAAGAGCCAAAACCTATGGGTTTCTACTCTAGTCCATATGTTTTACAACGTTTGGCCACTTTTATATTATTTATAAAAATCATGAAAAGGTAAGCAGAAGACGGTGCTTGCCTTTTTCTTTCTAGAATGATAACCCAAGCCAATCCAGAGGCTTTTCTTTGAGAATCAGGTCTGGAGCGGTTGACGAATAGGCCAAAAACTAGTAGAATAGTAAGGAAACTTTATACGGAGGAAAGAAATGGATTTGGGTGATAATGAGCTAACACTGACTCCCATACCTGGGAAAAGTGGCAAAAGCTTATATGGGAAGCTATCCCTGATGGGAAGCGCATCTTTGTAAAAATGAACACCTCTCCAATCCTACCTGGTCTAGCTAGAGAACAAATCGCTCCTCAATTATTATGGACTCGCCGTTTAGCAGATGGGCGTGATATGTGTGCTCAAGAATGGTTGACATGGCAAGATATTTGACCCCCTATGATATGAATCGTAAACAAATTATCAATATTTTTAACTCGTCTTGCATCGTTCACGTCCTTTGATGACGCAGTTGAGTCGTTTGGGATATGCCATGGAAACACCTGTAGATTTACTGCAGTCTTGGCTAGAAAAGATGCTCCAGATCCTTGCAGTAAACAATCAGTATCTCAGTAATGGTAGTAGCTGATTTAGCGTAAAGACTGTTCCAGGATTTTAGAGAGGATTATGCGACGATTGTCCATGGAGATGTACGACATAGTAATTGGATTGAGACAGAGAGTGGTCTTGATTTATTTGGTGGATTGGGATTCCGTTCGCTTGACGGATCGCATGTTTGATGTAGCGCATATGCTCTGTCACTACATTCCAGAACTATCAGTGGAAAGGAATGGTTGACCTACTACGGTTACAAAGTACAATCAAACAGTATCAAATAAATTGTATTTGGTATGGTCAATTATCTTACTTGAGCCAGATTTGCCAAATATTATATGAAATCAAGATTTAGAAAATGTCAATCGGGAGATTTATGGCTTGCGTCATCTTCCGTGACAAGTATGGAAAGAAGAGATGAGAGTTAGAAATCGTAAAGGGGCAACAGAATTACTAGAGGCTAAATCCCTCAGTATGTTGTCCTCAATCCCTTTAGAAGCTAAAGGGAAAATGGCGAGACTTGTTTGGAAATGACAATCCCTATCCATGTGGAGGTTGGAAGTGGAAAAGGGTGCCTTTGTTTCAGGTATGGCCAAACAAAACCCTGACATCAACTATATCGGGATTGATATTCAAAAAGTCTGTTTTGAGTTATGCCTTTGGACAAGGTTCTTGAAGTTGGAGTGCCTAATATCAAGCTCTTGTGGGTAGATGGTTCTGATTTGACTGACTACTTTGAAGACGGTGAGATTGATCGCTTGTATCTGAAACTTTTTCAGATCCATGGCCTAAAAAACGCCATGAAAAAAGCGTCGTTTGACCTACAAGACCTTTCTTGGATACCTTCAAGCGTATCTTGCCTGAAAATGGAGAAATTCATTTCAAAGACGGATAACCGTGGCTTGTTTGAGTACAGCCTAGTGAGTTTTTTTCTCAGTATGGCATGAAAGCTCAATGGTGTCTGGCTAGACTTACATGCCAGTGATTTTGAAGACAATGTCATGACAGAATACGAGCAAAAATTCTCCAACAAGGGGCAAGTTATCTACCGAGTTGAGGCAGAATTTTAAGAAATAGCCTGAAATCAGGCTGTATAAGTGCTTTTGCTTTACATAAGTTGGCAAACGTGCTATACTAATAGTAAGAATATGAGAAAGTGAGGCGGGGAAATATCTTCGCCTCTTGCTTATGAGGAGGTGGACGCAATCGCAACAATCGTAGAATTAGTCAGAGAAGTTGTAGAACCTGTCATTCAAGCACCTTTTGAACTCGTGGATATCGAGTATGGAAAGATTGGCAGTGACATGATTCTCAGTATTTTTGTAGATAAACCTGAAGGAATTACCTTGAACGACACGGCAGACTTGACAGAAATTATCAGTCCTGTCCTAGACACCATCAAGCCAGATCCCTTCCCAGAACAATATTTCCTAGAAATCACCAGTCCAGGCTTGGAACGTCCTTTGAAAACCAAGGATGCCGTTGCTGGAGCGGTTGGGAAATACATCCATGTCGGGCTCTACCAAGCCATCGATAAGCAAAAGGTCTTTGAAGGAACATTGTTGGCCTTTGAAGAGGACGAGTTGACTATGGAATATATGGACAAGACGCGTAAGAAAACTGTCCAAATTCCATACAGTTTAGTATCAAAAGCACGTTTAGCAGTTAAATTATAGAAAAAGAAAGGATAGCTTTTGAGGATTCAAAAGTGAAGAAAACATGAGTAAAGAAATGCTAGAGGCCTTCCGCATTTTGGAAGAAGACAAGGGAATCAAAAAAGAAGATATCATCGACGCAGTAGTAGAGTCGCTTCGTTCCGCTTATCGCAGACGCTATGGTCAATCAGACAGCGTAGCTATTGACTTCAACGAAAAAACAGGTGACTTTACAGTTTATACTGTCCGTGAAGTGGTTGATGAAGTATTTGATAGCCGTTTGGAAATCAGCTTGAAAGATGCTCTTGCCATTAATTCAGCCTATGAACTTGGTGATAAAATCAAGTTTGAAGAAGCACCAGCTGAGTTTGGTCGTGTAGCAGCCCAATCTGCCAAACAAACCATCATGGAAAAAATGCGCAAGCAAACACGTGCCATTACCTACAATACTTATAAAGAACATGAGCAAGAAATCATGTCTGGTACAGTAGAACGCTTTGACAACCGCTTTATCTATGTCAACCTTGGCAGCATCGAAGCCCAATTGTCAAAACAAGACCAAATCCCTGGAGAAGTTTTTGCTTCTCATGATCGTATCGAAGTTTATGTCTACAAGGTTGAAGACAACCCTCGTGGTGTCAACGTCTTTGTTAGCCGTAGCCATCCAGAAATGATCAAACGTTTGATGGAGCAAGAAATTCCAGAAGTTTATGATGGAACTGTTGAAATCATGAGCGTGGCTCGTGAAGCTGGTGACCGTACGAAGGTTGCCGTTCGTAGCCACAATCCAAACGTGGACGCTATCGGTACAATCGTTGGACGTGGTGGTGCTAATATCAAGAAGATTACCAGCAAATTCCACCCAGCTCGCTACGATGCTAAAAATGACCGTATGGTGCCAATCGAAGAAAATATCGACGTTATCGAGTGGGTAGCAGATCCAGCTGAATTTATCTACAATGCTATCGCTCCTGCTGAGGTTGACCAAGTTATCTTTGATGAAAAACGACAGCAAACGTGCCTTGGTGGTTGTTCCTGATAACAAAGCTTTCTCTTGCCATCGGTCGTCGTGGGACAAAAACGTTCGCTTGGCAGCTCACTTGACTGGTTACCGTATCGATATCAAGTCTGCTAGTGAATTTGAAGCCATGGAAGAAGCTGGTTCAGTAGATTTGGAAGCAGAAAACGATACTGTAGAAGAATAAAAAGCTGCTAGAGGAGGGAAAGATGAAAAACAAGAAAAAAATCCCTTTGCGCAAGTCTGTTGTGTCCAATGAAGTGATTGATAAGCGTGATTTGCTCCGCATTGTCAAAGAACAAAGGAAGGACAAGTCTTTATCGATCCGACAGGCAAGGCCAATGGCCGCGGCGCTTATATCAAATTAGACAATGCAGAAGCCCTAGAGGCGAAAAAGAAGAAGGTCTTTAACCGCAGCTTTAGCATGGAAGTGGATGAAAGCTTTTTATGACGAGTTGATCGCTTATGTGGATCACAAAGTGAAAAAGAAGAGAGTTAGGACTTGAATAAGCAAAAGATAAGCAATCTCTTGGGACTTGCTCAGCGAGCAGGGCCGGATCATATCGGGTGAAGAATTGGTGGTTAAGGCCATTCAAAATCAGAAGGTCAAGTTGGTCTTCCTAGCCCATGATGCTGGACCTAATCTGACCAAGAAGATTCAAGATAAAAGTCATTATTATCAAGTAGAAATTGTAACCGTGTTTTCAACACTGGAATTAAGCATAGCAGTCGGAAAATCGAGAAAGGTTTTGGCTGTAACAGATGCTGGATTTACAAAGAAAATGAGGTCTCTTATGGAATAGAAGAGGAGGACATGATTTGTCTAAGAAAAGATTGTACGAAATCGCAAAAGAACTTGGAAAAAGAAAGTAAAGAAGTTGTAGCGCGTGCAAAAGAGTTGGGCTTGGATGTGAAAAAGCCACTCATCAAGTGTGGAAGAAGCTGTCGCTGCAAAAAAATCGCTGCCAGCTTTTAAGCCTGCAGCTGCTCCGAAAAGCAGAAGCAAAAACCTGCAGCACCAAAAAGCAAGTGCAGAAAAGAAAGCCGAAAAATCTGAGCCAGCTAAACCAGCTGTAGCCAAGGAAGAGGCAAAACCGGCTGAGCCAGTCGCTCCTAAAACAGAAAAAGTAGCAGCTAAACCGCAAAGCCGTAATTTCAAGGCTGAGCGTGAAGCCCGTGCCAAAGAGCAGGCAGAACGACGCAAAGCAAAAATAAGGGCAATAACCGTGACCAACAACAAAACGGGCAAACCGTCAGAAAAAAATGACGGCCGCAATGGTGGAAAAACAAGGTCAAGGCAAACCGCGACAATCGTCGCTTTAATGACCAAGCTAAGAAACAGCAAGGTCAGCAAAAATCGTGGAAATGAGCGCCGTCAACAAGAGGACAAACGTCCAAAATCAAGCGGCTCCACGTGTTGACTTTAAAGCCCGTGCAGCAGCCCTAAAAGCAGAGCAAAAATGCAGAATATGCACGTTCAAGTGAGGAACGCTTTCAAGCAGTACTCAGGCTGCTAAAGAAGCCTTTGGCTCAAGCTAACAAACGCAAGGAGCCAGAGGAAATCTTTGAAGAAGTGGCTAAGTTAGCTGAACAAGCGCAACAAGCACAGCAAGTTCAAGCAGTGATTGAAGTCGTCCCTGAGAAAAAAAGAACCTGCAGTGGATACACGTCGTAAAAAAACAAGCTCGACCAGACAAAAAAATCGTGACGATTATGATCACGAAGAAGATGGTCCTAGAAAAACAACAAAAAGAATCGAAGTAGTCAAAATCAAGTGAGAAATCAAAAGAATAGTAACTGGAATAACAACAAAAAAAGAACAAAAAAAGGCAATAACAAGAACAACCGCAATCAGACTCCAAAAACCTGTTACAGAGCGTAAATTCCATGAATTGCCAACAGAATTTGAATATACAGATGGTATGACCGTTGCGGAAATCGCAAAAACGTATCAAACGTGAACCAGCTGAAATCGTTAAGAAACTTTTTCATGATGGGTGTCATGGCCACAAAAACCAATCCTTGGATGGAGAAACAATTGAACTCCTCATGGTGGATTACGGTATCGAAGCCAAACAAAAGGTTGAAGTGGATAATGCTGACATCGAACGTTTCTTTGTCGAAGATGGTTATCTCAATGAAGATGAATTGGTTGAGCGTCCACCAGTTGTAACCATCATGGGACACGTTGACCACGGTAAAACAACCCTCCTAGATACCCTTCGTAACTCTCGTGTTGCGACAGGTGAAGCAGGTGGTATCACTCAGCATATCGGTGCCTACCAAATCGTGGAAAATGGCAAGAAGATTACCTTCCTTGATACACCAGGACACGCGGCCTTTACATCTATGCGTGCGCGTGGTGCTTCTGTTACCGATATTACTATCTTGGTCGTAGCGGCAGATGACGGGGTTATGCCTCAGACTATCGAAGCCATCAACCACTCAAAAGCGGCCAACGTTCCAATCATCGTAGCCATCAACAAGATTGATAAACCAGGTGCCAACCCAGAACGCGTTATCGGTGAATTGGCAGAGCATGGTGTCATGTCAACTGCTTGGGGTGGAGATTCTGAATTTGTTGAAATCTCAGCTAAATTCAACCAAAACTATCGAAGAATTGTTGGAAACAGTCCTTCTTGTGGCTGAAATCCAAGAACTCAAGGCAGACCCAACAGTGCGTGCTATCGGTACAGTTATCGAAGCGCGCTTGGATAAAGGAAAAGGTGCGGTCGCAACCCTTCTTGTTCAACAAGGTACCTTGAATGTCCAAGATCCCAATCGTTGTCGGAAATACCTTCGGTCGTGTCCGTGCTATGACCAACGACCTTGGTCGTCGTGTTAAGGTTGCAGGGCCATCAACACCAGTTTCAATCACAGGTTTGAACGAAGCGCCAATGGCGGGTGACCACTTTGCCGTTTACGAAGATGAAAAATCTGCGCGTGCAGCAGGTGAAGAACGTGCCAAACGTGCCCTTATGAAACAACGTCAAGCTACCCAACGTGTCAGCCTTGAAAACCTCTTTGATACGCTTAAAGCTGGTGAACTCAAAGTCAGTTAACGTTATCATCAAGGCTGACGTACAAGGTTCTGTTGAAGCCCTTTCTGCCTCACTTCAGAAAATCGATGTGGAAGGTGTTAAAGTTACCATCGTCCACTCAGCGGTCGGTGCAATCAATGAATCAGACGTGACCCTTGCGGAAGCTTCAAATGCCTTTATCGTTGGTTTCAACGTACGCCCTACACCACAAGCTCGTCAACAAGCAGAAGCTGACGATGTGGAAATCCGTCTCCACAGCATTATCTACAAGGTTATCGAAGAGATGGAAGAAGCTATGAAAGGGATGCTTGATCCAGAATTCGAAGAAAAAGTTATCGGTGAAGCAGTTATCCGTGAAACCTTCAAGGTGTCTAAAGTGGGAACTATCGGTGGATTCATGGTTATCAACGGTAAGGTTACCCGTGACTCTAAAGTCCGTGTTATCCGTGACGGTGTCGTTATCTATGATGGTGAACTTGCAAGCTTGAAACACTACAAAGACGACGTCAAAGAAGTTACAAACGGTCGTGAAGGTGGATTGATGATTGATGGCTACAATGATATCAAGATGGATGATGTGATTGAGGCCTATGTCATGGAAGAAATCAAGAGATAAGATTTTTGCTCCTTTCTTAGGTGGTGAGGGACGCAAGCAAACCGATGGTTTCATTGCTTATTTTTGAGCCTAGGGTCTCAAAAATCCCCTGTGATGGGACTGATAAATCAGTTCCATCACTTTCACCACAGCGAAAGAAGCAGATGAGTTCAAATTGAACTTCGTTTCAATTTGAACTGAAAATCAATAAATTTAAAAATAGCTAGGTCTGCTGGCCTAGCTTTTGGTTCAAAGTAGAGAAAGGAATATCATGGCAAATCATTTCCGTACGGATCGTGTGGGCATGGAAATCAAGCGTGAAGTCAATGAGATTTTGCAAAAGAAAGTCCGTGATCCGCGTGTCCAAGGTGTGACCATCACAGATGTTCAGATGCTAGGTGACTTGTCTGTTGCCAAGGTTTACTACACCATTTTGAGTAACCTTGCTTCGGATAATCAAAAAGCTCAAATCGGGCTTGAAAAAGCAACTGGTACCATCAAACGTGAACTTGGTCGCAATTTGAAATTGTACAAAATCCCAGATTTGACCTTCGTCAAAGACGAGTCCATCGAGTATGGAAACAAGATTGACGAGATGCTACGCAATCTGGATAAGAACTAAGAAGGAGGGGTAACCCTCTTTTTTGGTGTTTGAAATCTTCTAGCTATTAATAGCTGTATCTTTCTAGCAAAAAAACAGTTTAAAAAAACTTGTAAATACTTTCATAGTATGATATGATAAAGTTTAATACGAATGATAAATGGAGATAGAGATGGGCTAAACAAGAGTTAGCGATGCAAGTATTGCAACAAGTGGTGAAAACTACCCATGGTCAAAGTTGATCGAGAAAATTTTTTTAGTTGACAAAGTTTTTCTAAAGAGTTAGATCGAAAAGGATATTGCTACCTTATTGGAACAAGGTCCGACCTCTTTGTTAACTCAAAGGAAAGCTTGGATCGAGTTGCTAAAGACCTGTATTAAGGACAATGTTCTACTGAGCAAGCGGGACTTCGATTTTTGGCAGGTTTACCTGGAGGGTATTGCCATGGCAATCACTATTCCAACAGATGTAGCTCAGTTTTATGCTTTTCTCATTAAAAGTTGGCTCAAGAACTAGGGCTATATTTATGGATTTGATGATCTTTGGGAATCACGCGATGAGTTGAGCGAGGATGCTCAAAAATACACTCTTGCTTTATCTCGGTGTCATGCTGGGGAGTAAATGGAGCAGGGTGCTTTGCTTCGCTCTGGAGGTGTGACAGTTGCCAAAGCATGTGATGAAGACGATTCCCTAAGAAAGCTTTGACAAAGACACTTTGGTATCCCTATTCTGGAGAAAAGTTTTGAAAAATTTTTGGAGTCAACTCTGACAAAGGGAGGGCTTTAGCTAAGGGAATGGGAAAAGTGATTCCTATCTTTAGGGGGTGTCCTTTCTGGTGGCTTAACCTTTGCGACCATGAAGCCGATGGGGGAAAGACTGCAAAAAGGAATTATCCAAATTAGTTAATTATAATGAAGGGCAGTATCAAATAGATATTGATACTATCCGAAAAGAAGCTGAAATCATCGAAGGTGAGTAATATGGGACTTATAAAAACTCTAGCTAAAACTTACGGGAATTACTTTTTGACCATGCAAGGTGTAAAAGTAATGAAAACGATAAAGAAAGATGACAATGCCGTTGTCGGTTTTGGGAAACTCTTTATTGCAGACAAGTTAATGGATACGGCTCGGTGGCTCATCAAGCCAGAGGATAGAAAATGAAATTTTTCTGGGTCTTCTTGCTATTCTTTTTATCAAACCGATTATTGGGATTGTGAAATTCTTTTGGATGATCATCTCTTTTGCAGTTCAATTATTGTTTTACAAGATAGTATTTAAGATATTGGATTGGCTCTTTAAACTTATTTAGATGGTAATCCAAGTCGTGGGGAACTAGCAAGTCTTGTACTGCTAGTTTTTTAATCTCTTTCCTTATGGTATAATAAAATAAATAATATCATTTATAAACGATAATGGAGGTCGTCATGGACAATATCATCGATGTGTCAATTCCCGTTGCAGAAGTGGTGGACAAGCATCCAGAAGTCTTGGAAATTCTAGTGGAGCTGGGATTTAAACCCCTTGCTAATCCCTTGATGCGCAATACAGTTGGTCGTAAAGTATCACTCAAACAGGGTTCTAAGCTTGAAGGAACTCCTATGGACAAGATTGTCCGCACGCTGGAAGCAAACGGCTACGAAGTGGTTGGATTAGACTAATGGCAGATGAAAGGATTCATGTCCTACGGGATATTTTGTTAGAATTGCACAATGGTGCCTCTCCTGAGTCGGTTCAGGAGCGTTTTGATGCGACCTTTGCGGGTGTCTCAGCTATAGAGATTTCCCTCATGGAGCACGAGCTGATGAACTCAGACTCAGGTGTCACCTTTGAAGATGTTATGGAACTCTGTGATGTCCATGCCAATCTTTTTAAAAATGCTATTAAGGGTGTCGAAGTAGAGGATACTGAGCACCCTGGCCACCCAGTTCGCGTCTTCAAAGAAGAAAATCTGGCTCTCCGTGCTGCCTTGATTCGCATTCGGAGACTGTTAGATACCTATGAGTCTATGGAAGATGAAGAAATGCTGGCAGAGATGCGTAAGGGTTTGGTGCGTCAGATGGGACTTGTAGGTCAATTTGATATCCATTACCAACGTAAAGAAGAACTCTTTTTTCCTATCATGGAGCGCTATGGACACGATTCCCCTCCTAAGGTCATGTGGGGAGTGGATGACCAGATTAGGGAACTCTTTCAAACAGCTTTAGCGACAGCCAAGTCACTACCTGAAGTGCCGATTTCCACTGTAAAAGAAGATTTTGAAGCCTTTGCGACAGAGTTTGAAAGTATGATTTTCAAGGAAGAGTCCATCCTTCTCATGATTCTCCTTGAGTCCTTTACTCAGGATGACTGGCTTCAGATTGCGGAGGAGAGCGATGCCTATGGCTATGCCATCATCCGTCCGTCTGAGAAATGGGTGCCAGAACGTCAGAGCTTTGTTGAGGAAAAGAGTGCAGAGGAGCCTGTACAGTTAGATACGGCAGAAGGTCAAGTTCAGCAAGTCATAGATACGCCAGAGGGGCAGTTCACCATTACCTTTACCCCTAAGGAAAAGGAAGCAGTGCTGGATCGCCATAGTCAACAGGCTTTTGGGAATGGCTATCTCTCGGTCGAGCAGGCCAATCTCATCCTCAATCACCTCCCTATGGAGATTACCTTTGTCAATAAAGACGACATTTTCCAGTATTACAATGACAATACGCCAGCTGATGAGATGATTTTCAAACGGACGCCGTCCCAGGTTGGGCGCAATGTTGAACTCTGCCATCCACCTAAGTACTTGGACAAGGTCAAGACCATTATGAAGGGGCTTCGTGAAGGGAGTCAAAGACAAGTATGAAATGTGGTTCAAGTCTGAGTCGCGAGGTAAGTTTGTCCACATCACCTACGCAGCAGTGCACGATGAAGAGGGAGAATTCCAAGGAGTGCTGGAGTATGTTCAGGATATTCAGCCCTACCGTGAGATTGACACGGACTATTTCCGTGGATTAGAATAAGGAGAAAAAATGAGTTACGAACAAGAATTTATGAAGGAATTTGAAGCCTGGGTCAATACCCAGATTATGATCAATGACATGGCGCACAAGGAAAGCCAAAAAGTCTACGAAGAAGACCAAGACGAGCGTGCCAAAGATGCCATGATTCGCTATGAGAGTCGCTTGGATGCTTATCAGTTCTTGCTTGGTAAGTTTGAAAACTTTAAGGCAGGTAAGGGATTCCATGATTTGCCAGATGGCTTATTCGGTGAGCGAAATTATTAAACGAGATAGATTCTTGATTTTTTACTAAAATCTTGATAGAATATTTATATTAAATCCTTGTCAGAGCAGGGGTTTTTTATTGAAAGGATTTTATCATGTCAAAGAAACTCAATCGTAAAAAACAATTACGAAATAGCCTCCGTCGTGCAGGTGCCTTTTCAAGTACTGTGACTAAGGTTGTAGAAGAGACAAAAAAAGTCGTGAAACGTGCAGAGCAGTCAGCAAGCCAAGCTGGTAAGGCTGTTTCTAAAAAAGTTGAACAAGCAGTAGAAGCTACCAAAGAGCAAGCTCAAAAAGTAGCCAATTCTGTAGAAGATTTTGCAGCAAACTTGGGTGGACTTCCACTTGATCGTGCCAAAACTTTCTATGATGAAGGAATCAAGTCTGCTTCAGATTTCAAAAACTGGACTGAAAAAGAACTCCTTGCCTTGAAAGGAATCGGCCCAGCTACAATCAAGAAATTGAAGGAAAATGGCATCAAGTTCAAGTAATCTTTCTTGTGCCTTGCATTTCCGTAAAAATCTTGCTACAATAGAGCCATTAGAGGTGTTTTGAATCCCACATTTTACAGAAAGTGGCGGTGCTGAGAAGTCCACAAATGTGTCAAAACTGGTTGCTAATGGATGAAAAATTGAAATAAGAGTGTCTTTTTGTTTTAAAGACGAGAGTTGCGGGCTCTGCCCGAAATTGGGTGGTACCGCGGATAAATACATTCGTCCCTGTCATGTAGATGGCAGGGCTTTTCTTTTGTGTCTTAGTAAAAGGAGGTTGTTATGAAGCAATCTTTTAAAACAAGTAAACTCTACTATGGCTTTCCTATCTTCATTTTGGGATATCAGGATCAGAATTTTGGACACAATATTACGACCTGTAGCTCTTCTTATAGCTTGGGAGATTGGCTAGTCATTGGTGTCGGAGCTGAAGAAAATGCGGCTGAGCAAATCAAGCATTACCAGAAGTTTACTGTGAATATTCCTGATGAAAATCTCATGCTCGAGATGGAGCAGGCTGGTTTTATCAGTCATCGAGAGAAATTGAAACACATGGGACTAGACTACGAGATTTCTGAACAGACTCAGTCTCCGATTTTAGAGGCCTGTCCAGTCGTATTGGGCTGTCAGGTAGATCGGATTATCGAGGAAGATGGAATCTGTCATATTTTTGCCAAGATTATCGAGAGACTTGCTGATCCAGATCTCTTGGATGAGAAAGGGCATTTTAAAAATGACCGTTTTTCACCGACTTACTTTATGGGGGACGGTCACCAGCGCGTTTATCGCTATTTAGATAACCGTGTTGACCCTATGGGGAGCTTCATAAAGAAAGCGAGGAAGAAGGATGTCAAGAGCTGAATTACCAGAACGCTTGGAAACAGAACGTCTCGTTTTACGAGTCCGCACCGTGGCGGATGCTGAGGATATCTTTGACTATGCTAGTCGTCCAGAAGTCTCTTACCCAGCAGGTTTTCCTCCAGTCAAGACCTTGGAAGATGAGATTTATTATCTGGAGCACATTCTTCCGGAGCGTAATCAAAAGGAAAATCTCCCAGCAGGCTACGGGATTGTCGTCAAAGGAACGGATAAGATCGTTGGCTCTGTCGATTTCAACCATCGCCATGAAGATGATGTGCTGGAAATCGGCTATACCTTACACCCAGACTATTGGGGGCGAGGTTATGTGCCAGAAGCTGCGTGTGCCTTGATTAATCTAGCTTTTAAAGAACTTGGTCTTCACAAGATTGAACTAACTTGCTTTGGATATAACCTTCAAAGTCAACGAGTCGCGGAGAAGCTTGGTTTTACTCTTGAAGCTCGTATCCGAGACCGCAAAGATGTTCAAGGAAATCGCTGTGACAGTCTGATATATGGTTTGTTGAGGAGTGAGTGGGAGGTGATTTGATGCATCTTTTCATCATCGGTGCTCCAGCATCAGGAAAAATGACGATTGGTCAAGAACTATCTCGACTGACGGATTCTACCCTCTTTTATAACCATCAAGCCATCGATTTTGCACTAGAAATCTATCAGGATTATACAGAGGAAATGTGGGAATTTGTTCGTAGAATTACCTTTTCTTTCCTTGGAGCAAGTGCAAGAAATCAGCGATCAGTAATTTTAACTGACGTAATTGATTTTTCAAATCAGTACCAGCTGATGTATTTAAAGCAAATTCAGGATTTGTTGAATGACTATCATCAAGAGATTCTGTTTGTGGAGTTGGAAACAAGTCTTGAGGAGCGCTTACATCGAAATCAAACGGAGAATCGATTAAAGTACAAACCCTTAAAACGACATATTGAGGTATCTGAAAGAGAAATTTTAGAAACCGCTGAAACACTTCAATTAAATTCCCAACATCAACCGAATGAGCTACACCACTACTTTAAAATAAATAATACGAATTTGTCTGCAGAAGAAGCTGCTAAGCAAATTCAAAATAAAATGAACAAAATAGAGAAAGGACAAACACATGTCTAAAGAACTTTCACCTAAATACAATCCAGCCGAGGTTGAGGCTGGTCGTTACCAAAAAAATGGCTTGACGCTGATGTTTTCAAGCCTTCAGGCGATCAAAAAGGCTAAGCCTTATTCTATCGTTATTCCACCACCAAACGTAACTGGGAAACTTCACCTTGGTCACGCATGGGATACGACTTTGCAGGATATCATCATCCGTCAAAAACGCATGCAAGGTTTTGATACCCTTTGGCTTCCAGGAATGGACCACGCGGGGATTGCCACTCAAGCTAAGGTTGAGGAGCGCTTGCGTGGAGAGGGCATTACACGTTATGACCTCGGTCGTGAGAAATTCCTCGAGAAAGTCTGGGAATGGAAAGACGAATATGCCACTACCATCAAGGAACAATGGGGCAAGATGGGGCTCTCTGTAGACTACTCTCGTGAGCGTTTCACTCTTGACGAAGGTTTGTCAAAAGCGGTTCGCAAAGTCTTTGTGGACCTTTACAAGAAAGGCTGGATCTACCGTGGTGAGTTTATCATCAACTGGGACCCAGCTGCTCGCACAGCCCTTTCTGATATCGAGGTGATTCACAAGGATGTCGAAGGAGCCTTCTATCACATGAACTATATGCTAGAAGACGGCTCACGCGCCCTTGAAGTTGCGACAACTCGTCCTGAGACTATGTTTGGGGACGTTGCGGTTGCGGTCAATCCAGAAGACCCACGCTACAAGGACTTGATCGGTAAAAACGTCATCCTTCCAATCGCTAATAAATTAATCCCAATCGTTGGGGATGAGCATGCCGATCCTGAGTTTGGTACAGGTGTTGTAAAAATCACGCCTGCCCACGATCCAAACGACTTCTTGGTTGGTCAACGCCACAACTTGCCACAAGTCAACGTCATGAACGATGACGGAACTATGAATGACTTGGCCTTTGAATTTGCAGGCATGGACCGTTTTGAAGCTCGTAAGGCAGTCGTTGCCAAGTTGGAAGAAATAGGTGCCCTGGTTAAAATCGAAAAACGTGTCCACAGTGTTGGTCACTCAGAACGTACAGGTGTTGTGGTTGAACCACGCTTGTCTACTCAATGGTTTGTTAAGATGGACCAATTGGCTAAGAATGCTATTGCTAACCAAGATACAGAAGACAAGGTAGAATTCTACCCACCTCGTTTTAATGATACCTTCCTTCAATGGATGGAAAATGTCCACGACTGGGTAATCTCTCGTCAGCTCTGGTGGGGTCACCAAATCCCTGCTTGGTACAATGCTGATGGTGAAATGTACGTCGGTGAAGAAGCGCCAGAAGGTGACGGATGGACTCAGGACGAAGATGTCTTGGATACTTGGTTCAGTTCTGCCCTTTGGCCATTCTCAACAATGGGCTGGCCTGATGTTGACTCAGAAGACTTCAAACGTTATTATCCAACATCAACTTTGGTGACTGGTTATGATATTATCCCGTTCTGGGTATCTCGAATGATTTTCCAAGGTTTGGAATTTACTGGCAAATCGCCATTCAAAAATGCATTGATTCATGGTCTGATTCGTGACGAGGAAGGCCGTAAGATGTCTAAATCTCTCGGTAACGGGATTGACCCGATGGATGTTATTGATAAGTACGGAACAGATAGCCTGCGTTGGTTCCTTTCAAACGGTTCTGCACCAGGTCAAGACGTGCGCTTCTCTTACGAGAAAATGGATGCTTCATGGAACTTCATTAACAAGATCTGGAACATCTCTCGCTACATCCTCATGAACAATGAAGGCTTGACCCTTGAGCAAGCAACTGCCAATGTGGAAAAAGTTGTCAACAAGGAAGCTGGTAATGTCACAGACCGCTGGATTCTCCACAACCTCAATGAAACCATAGGAAAAGCTACTGCCAACTTTGACAAGTTTGAGTTTGGTGTGGCTGGACACATCCTCTACAACTTCATCTGGGACGAATTTGCGGACTGGTACGTTGAGTTGACCAAGGAAGTCCTTTATAGCGACAACGAAGAAGAGAAAGTCATCACACGCTCTGTTCTCCTTTACACTTTGGACAAGATCCTTCGTCTCCTCCACCCAATCATGCCATTCGTGACAGAGGAAATCTTTGGACAAATCTCAGAAGGCTCTATCGTTACAGCAGAATACCCAACTGTCAACCCTGCCTTTGAAGACCTCGCTGCCCACACTGGTGTCGAAAGCCTTAAAGACTTGATCCGTGCTGTTCGTAATGCGCGTGCGGAAGTAAACGTAGCACCAAGTAAGCCAATCACCATCCTTGTGAAGACAAGCGATAGCGACTTGGAAGCCTTCTTTAACAGCAATGTCAACTACATCAAACGCTTCACAAATCCAGAACACTTGGAAATCGCATCAACCATCCCTGCACCTGAACTCGCAATGTCAAGCGTCATCACAGGAGCAGAAATCTACCTGCCACTGGCAGACCTCCTCAATGTCGAAGAAGAACTAGCTCGTCTCGACAAGGAACTGGCTAAATGGCAAAAAGAACTGGATATGGTCGGTAAGAAAGCTCTCTAACGAACGCTTCGTAGCCAATGCCAAACCAGAAGTCGTCCAAAAAGAACGCGACAAACAAGCTGACTACCAAGCTAAATACGACGCGACCGTCGCACGTATTGATGAGATGAAGAAGTTGGTGAAATAAATATAAAGCTAAGCAGATTCTGATAAATTAAGCTAATATCAGAACTGCTTTTTTTGTATTATTTTGATATAATCAAAGTGTTATATATTAAAATAGCGAAATAAACGAGGTATTAAAAATGAGATTTTATGCAGATGTCTTGGCTATTCCTAGATTTAGAAAATTTGAGAATTTGGAGGCAGAAAAAGCTATCCAATTAGGTAGAAAAATAACCGTTTTTGCAGGGCAAAATGGTGTTAGCAAATCTAATGTCTTATCACTAATTGCTTCGACATTTGGCATAACTCATAGAAGATATACCGGAGGAAATTTCCATCCGGAATTTTCCGATTTTTTTACAATTCCTGAGGAGGAAGAATATGATGACTATACATCTTATTTAAAAGTAGTCAATACAGAAAATGAATCATTTATTCAAAAAAGGCATTCTTATAAAGATGATACAAAAGAAGAACGTGGAATTAGGGTTAATACCTAGAGCTACAAATTATTTCACTCCCGATCAAAAGTTAAGTAAAGTAAAAACAAGAAACAAAAGATACCTTTTTATATTGGGGGAGATCAAAGGATCCCGTTACCTTCTATTTTTTTATTAGTTTATCGAGGCTTTTTCCCTATAGGTGAAACATTAGTGAGTAAAAAAAATGTCCGGAGTAATAATATAATTATAACTTCTGATGCATATGAGATGTATAAAAAAGTGGTATAATGAAATATTGCCAAACTCCATATCAGAAAAAGAAGTAATCAATATCACAAAAGATATTGATAAAAATCGAACAATAATACATATGCCTTTAAATAAGACTTTACCAGAAACTCAGTCTGTTGGGCAAGATAATATTGGATATATTGTTTCGGCGTTAGTAGACTTCTATTTACACAAACAAAGAACAGAAAATTATAACGGCGGAATTTTATGTATTGATGAAATAGATGCCTCTTTGCATCCTAATGCTCAATTGAGACTTTTTGATTTACTGGATAGGCTAAGCGAGGAATTGGAATTACAGATTTTTGTCACCACTCATTCCTTGACAATTTTAAAGAAAATTATTAAAAAACAAAGTCGTTCATCTGAAGATTATCGTCTTGTATATTTTGTGGACCCAGAACTTCCGAGATTAAGTTCAATTGAACATTATGCTGATATCAAATCTGATATGTTTGATAAAATGACACCTTATCGTCCATATGTAAAAATATACTGTGAAGACGATATGACGGAATTTCTTTTTAACGAATTGATTGAAGCGTATAAAAGATTGCATCCTGATACTAAATCCGATATTTATAAAGTTATCCCTATTCATTTAGGATGTAAGCAATTGTTAAAATTACCAGAATATGATTCACATTTTAAGGATGTGTTAATTATAGTTGACGGAGATACAAAAGACAAACTCTAAGAAATTATTATATCCATATATAAATGCAGATAAAAAAAGCTGATAAAGGGAGTTAAGACTAATGAGTTACCCCAAAAATGTCATTGCCCTTCCAACATTTTTTTGGCTCCCGAATCATTCATATACTATGTAGTTAAAAACGATTGTTGATAATGAAAATTATAATAAGTTTTGGAAAGATTTGGAAGATAGAGAGGAATCGCGCTTATATACAAAAAAAGTAGGATAAATGAAGTTTTAAATCAAATTAATATTAAGGATGATACAAAAAAATGATGATATAAAAATCATTAGAACGATTACAAGAATTACAAAAAGTTTATTACAGACACACAGTTATTTAATTATCTAATGGAAGAGGATATAATTGATGAGTTGATTGATTTTTGTCTAAAAGTCTATTCTCAAATTAATATTCTACTTCAAAGAGAAAAAAATCAAAAAAACTATTAACTATATCACTCCATGAAGAAAGGATTAAAATGGCTCAAAGTATAATCACACCATTACGTTATCCTGGTGGAAAAACAAAATTATATCTTTTGGTTAAAGAACTAATAAAAGTAAATAATTGCAAAACATATATTGAACCGTATGCTGGTGGTGCTGGAGTTGCATTAAAGTTACTATTCAATAATGATGTTCAAAGAATTATGATTAATGATTTTGATAAAGCTATTTATTCTTTTTGGTATTCAGTACTAAATTATACTGATGAATTGGTTAAGAAAAATCGAAGAAACTCCGATAACTATGGAGGAATGGTACATTCAAAAAAATATATATGAAAATAAATCAAATTCGAACTCTATTTTGGAATTAGGATTTGCAACATTATTTTTAAACAGAACAAATAGGTCAGGTATTTTTAAAAAGCAGGGGTTATTGGAGGAAAGTCACAAGAAGGGAATTATAAACTGGATTGTAGATTTAATAAAGTAGAATTAATCAGAAAAGTTAAAAAAATTGCTAGTCTAAAAATCAAGAATTAAATTATACAATCTTGATGCTGAAGTTTTTTTATCAGAAGAAACATAAGTAAAACGAAAGATTCATTTACATTTTTTTGATCCACCATATTATAAAAAAAGGACCAGGATTATATACAAATTTTTTTATAATCACGAGGATCATTTATCACTTTCTAAAAACAATAAAAAAATAGTATGAAAAGATAAGAAGTGGATTTTTAACATATGATCTTTCAGACGAGATATTCAGAATGTATCAAGATTACTCAAATAAAATGTATTATCTTAATTATTCAGTTGCGAGACCTGGTAAAGGAATTGAATACATTTTTTATTCAGAGTATTTAAAAAAAATAAATGACGAAAATTATTTAAATCTAGTAGAATAGTTATAACTTAGAAAGCAGGTTACTACATGACAAATTCTGTAAGTTCGAACCGACCTGAGAAGTACAACATTGCAGCTTTCTTCTCAGATAATGTGGGAATTGAGTTGGGATTTGAACAGGCCAACGAGTTCATAGTGGTGTATGCCAATGAGTTTGATGAGTATGCACGCAAGATTTATTCGTTTTATCAAACCATTCATTCAACGGACATTTCAGACAAGTGCATGGAATCTTGAATATAACTCTTTCATTATTTCTCTTCATAGAACCTATTGTGAGGGCTTTTATAATTTTCGCCAATTCCATACCCATTTCACTATTTACCGATGACACAGAAAAACAATTGAAAGGATACTTCTATGCAACCAACTTACAACATTGACAATCCAAACTTGTCTTATGAAGCTAAACGTGATTTATGGCGAATAGGTTTTGGTCTGCAGAAAGTTGACAATCTAGTGCCATCAGCTTATATGGAATCTTTGGCTGAGAAACAGGCTCGGGGTGAACTGACTTATGAGCAGGTTTATGAGGATGCAACGGCTTATCATCATACCATTGATGCAAGTACGGAAGAGGCAGACTTGGTTTCTCTACGTATTGTAGAACTATTGTCTCGAAGAGGCTTTAGCTTCAGTCCTGCGACCTTACTTGCTATTCATAAGGAGTTGTTTCAAGATATATTTGAATCCTCTATTCCGGTGGGGCAATTTCGTCAAACCAATATCACAAAGAATGAACCTGTTTTGAGTGGTGAAAGCGTTGTGTACTCTGACTACTCTATGATTCAAATGACCTTGGATTATGATTTTAATCAGGAAAGACAAGTTTCATATGCAACACTAACCCGGGCGGATATCGTTAAACAAATTCAGAGTTTTATTTCAGGAATCTGGCAGATTCATCCATTTCGCGAAGGAAACACTCGGACGGTAACGGTCTTTTTGATTCAGTATCTTCGTGAGTTTGGTTTTGATATTGATAATACACCATTTCAGCAACATGCCAAGTATTTTCGTGATGCCTTAGTATTAGATAATGCAAAGATTTTACAGCGACGTCCTGAGTTTTTAACAGCTTTTTTTGAAAATCTCTTGCTCGGTGGTCAAAATGATTTGTCTTCAGAAAAAATGTATCTAGATTTAGACCTCGATTTTTCATAATCCTAATACTAAGTAAACATTGAATTTTAGGCAAAAATGAAGTAAATATTCTAATAAGAAAACGTATATCATCAAAGTTTTAGTCGCTTTGATAATATGCGTTTTTTTAGTTTTATAGACTGCTCGTTTAAACTCTATTTACCTCGTACCTTCTGGAGCGAGACGGAATGTTAGTCACATACAAAATGAGTGCTATTCAGATTTTATTTTCGTGTACAATTTCAGCCATTCTTGTTATAATCAGCCTATAGGAATCAAGGAGGGGACTCTTATGGCTGTTTTTGTGTCTTTGGATGGAATTGTGGTAGAAGTACTTGATGTCTTTTCTTCTTTCAATGGGGAAAGTGAGTTTTTCTTGTGTAAACGTCTTAAAGACAAGAGTCAGTTTGTTATGGAACGCTCTCAGTTCGAGGAGATGTTCCAACTTCAAAGTAGTCGCTTGACGACGCAAGAAAAATTACAATTGTTTACCTCTGTGTTTGCTGGCCGTTTTGATGTTTATGCTAAGAGTTTTATCAATGATCAAGGGAAAATTCAGTATTTTCCTTCCTATGATTATGGTTGGAAGCAGTTGCCGCCTGAAAAAAACGGAGTTTCCAGACATTGACGGATTCTGTTTTGAAATCTCATTTTCGTGGGGAGACAGTCATCGGTATCTTTCCTATGCACTTAGATGATAGCTGTTATTTTTTGGTACTGGATTTGGATGAAAGAGATTGGAAAGAAGCCGGTTTAGCCATTCGAAGAATAGCCAGGGAACGTCAGATGGAAGCCCATCTAGAGATTTCTCGTTCGGGTCACGGACTCCATATTTGGTTCTTCTTTGAGGAAGCGATTCCGAGTCGAGAGGCTCGCTTGTTTGGAAAGAAACTGTTAGAACTGGCTATGCAGGAAAGTATGCAACTGTCCTTTGATTCTTTTGATCGCATGTTTCCAAATCAGGATGTTCTTCCTAAAGGTGGATTTGGTAATTTGATTGCCCTTCCTTTTCAAGGAGAGGCTTATCATCAAGGGCGAACGGTCTTTGTGGATGAACATTTTCAACCTTATGAAGACCAATGGAGGTATTTACAAGAAATCCAGAGGGTTTCAACTGCTAAAGTGGCACTGTTAATCCAAGAGGAGTTAGGCAAGCAAGAATTGGATAAGGAGTTGAAGGTCGTCTTATCTAATATGATCCAACTTGAAAAATCGTCTGTGACACCCAAGACACTGTTTTTCTTGAAAAATATGGCTTCATTTTCTAATCCCGAATTTTATTTAAAGCAGGCTATGCGACAGCCAACCTATCAAATTCCTGAAAGAATGTATTTATTTGGAGAATCCGATTACTATTTATGGCTGCCAAGAGGCTTGCTATATCCATTGCAAGATAAATTTAAGCAGGTAGCTGTGGAAGATAGGAGAAAAGTACAAAGGTCTATTAGAGTGGCATTTAAGGGAGAACTCACTCTGGAGCAAGAGTTAGCCCTGTCAGATATGTCTTCCAAAGAAAATGGTTTACTCCATGGGGAGACCGGTTTTGGAAAGACCGTTTTAGGTGCTGCTCTCATCTCTAAACGTAAGACAAAGACAATTATTCTAGTCCATAATAAGCAACTCTTAGACCAATGGCTGGATCGCTTAAAGTGTTTTTTGACTTTCGAAGAGGAGGAGGCTACCCGTTATACGCCATCAGGTCGTGAAAGGGTACTAGGCTATGTCGGGCAGTACGGTGGGACTAAGAAATGGCTGAGTGAACTGGTTGATGTTGTTATGATCCAATCTCTATTTAAGTTGGAAAATAGTCAAAGTCTTTTGGATAAGTATGAGATGATGATTGTGGATGAGTGTCATCACGTGTCTGCTTTGATGTTTGAAAAAATTGTGGCACAGTTTAGAGGGAAGTATCTTTACGGTTTGACGGCTACGCCTGAGCGTAAGAATGGCCATGAGCCTATCGTTTTTCAGAGAATTGGTGAGATAATCCATACTGCTGATAAGAGGGAAACGGATTTTAAACGGCAATTGCAATTAAGATTCACTTCTTTTGGTCATTTGGAGATTGAAAAGACCAAAGCAAGTAATTTTATACAGCTTAGTGATTGGATTGCTACTGACTCAGTGAGGAATCAGATGATTCTCAAGGATATTCTAGCCCAAGTGGCAGAAGGGCGGAATATCTTGGTTCTAGTCAATCGAATTCAGCAGATAGATGTCTTTGAAAAATTATTGAAAGAGAAAGAGGTTGATGATTTTTATATTATTAGTGGAAAAACCAAAGTCCGAGAGAGAACAAGTTTATTGGAGACGTTAGAACAGTTAGATAAAGGGTTTGTTTTGTTGTCTACTGGAAAATACATTGGCGAAGGTTTTGACTTGCCTCAGTTGGACACGCTTATC